>Ga0180215_1000451_pt1 | contig 53026 bp, 45 predicted proteins | sample eDN3rd37CBELigBY_FD_128871 | JGI IMG/M metagenome (GOLD analysis project Ga0180215, IMG submission 128871) | Enriched backyard soil microbial communities from Emeryville, California, USA - eDNA 3rd pass 37_C BE-Lig BY (version 2) (version 2) | ecosystem: Environmental > Terrestrial > Soil >... | reverse complement strand
CTATTTATTTAAGATTAGTACTTTAAAGAGGGTTTTTATTATCGAATCGGACTCATCGTGCCTTTTTACTTGATTTAAAAACGGAAAGTCTTCTGGAGACACCGATATTTTAGCTAGAGGTTTAACTTCCTCTTCACATATCCACTCGTCTTTAATGCCACCTTGCTTAAATTTTTCTTTTGGTAAGATGTACATTATGCCATTACACCAGAGATTTCCTCTGTATTCCTTATTTAAAGAAAAATAATAATATCTTTTTATCCCTTTTTTAGTCGGAATTGTCATACACATATTTCGTAATGAGCCTTGGTAATTTTTTCTTTCTACAGTAGCAAAAAATAGAGACCAGATACCATCTGATGCTGCAAAAACAGCCTTCGCAGGTTTCCCATTATAAAGAGTCTGTTCCCGTGGCTCAAAAACTTCAATATTTGGATGATTGGACCCATGGACAAGGACACCTTTATTCTCAATTATGTAATTAAAAAATAAGTATTTCGGATACTTACTTTTATAGTCAATATTACCTTTTTCTAATAAACTAGCATACATACTTTCAAACTCTAAAATAGCATCTTTTGGTAAGTTCAACTCTGGAACCTTTAAAAAATTCAAGGTATTTAATAGTACCAATTTAACCGTTTTAAACAATAAGACTCCCCCACTTCGTAAAAAACATCATTACGGTATACTGCAATTTTTAACTAACCAATAGATATTATATTTTTTTGTATTTCATAAAGAAATACTTTTCAAAAAAATATAAATTTTTATATTATATAATTAGAATTAGACAAATTTTGACAGTAAAGGATGTGGAAAATGTTTTTAAAAACTAGGAGAGAATCTGAAGAACTTCGAATTTTAACCTTCTTAGATAATAGAATGATGTTATCTGACCAAGAAAAAAATTATTACTTAAATCTTAAAAAGGGGTATGAGGGAGAACTAGCCTTTGACCAATATATTGAAGAACTAGAGTGCGATTGTCTAATATTAAATGATCTATTATTTAAAGTAAACAATACCGTTTTCCAAATCGACTCACTACTCATCTTGTCAGACTGTTTATATTTATTTGAAGTAAAAAACTACGAAGGGGACTATTACTATGAGTCAGACAAGATAATTAACAAAAAGAGTAAAAATGAGATTGTTAATCCTTTAAACCAATTGAGTAGAACAGACTCCTTATTTCGCCAATTATTACAAAGTCTTGGATTCAATTTTAGAATGGAAGCTTGGGTAACTTTTATTAATCCCGAATTCATTCTTTACCAAGCACCACTAAATAAACCTATTATTTTTTCTCCACAAATGAAACGATTCCTAAAAAATATTGAGACTCACTCTAGTAAATTAACTAAAAGACATAAGATACTTTCTGAAAAACTACTTTCACTACATATTGAACGTTCACCTTATTCTCAACTACCTACCTATGATTTTGACAGTCTACAAAAAGGAATTAGATGTACATATTGTAATTCATTGTCTCTATTTATCGAAGGAAGAAATTGTGTGTGTCTAAAATGTGGTTTAAAGGAAAAAACATCTCAAGCTATTTTGCGGAGTGTAAAAGAATTTAAAGTACTTTTTCCTAATGAGAAAATAACTACTAATAAGATTTTTGATTGGTGCAAAATTGTTCCTAATAAGAAGCGAATTTGGGAGGTTTTAGATAAGAACTTTACAAGTGTAGGAAAAAATCGATGGATATATTATGAATAATTGTAGATATTTCATTAAGTTCCTCAGTTTTGAGGGGCTTATTTCTTTTCTGTTTTGTATGGATGAAATTTAATTGATGAGTCCTCTCGGTTCCCAGATCTTGCTTTTTTCTTTTCGATTTAGAATTGAAGATTCCTCTCGATTCCGTTTCTTGCTTTTTTCCTCCTTGTTTCGGAATCGAGGCCCCTTCTCGATTCCAGTTTGCTCTATTTTCCTCCTTGTTTCGGAATCGAGGCCCCTTCTCGATTCCAATTTGCTCTATTTTCTTTCTTGTTTCAGAATCGAGGCCCCTTCTCGATTCCAGTTTGCTCTATTTTCCTCCTTGTTTCGGAATCGTGGCCCCTTCTCGATTCCAATTTGCTCTATTTTCTTTCTTGTTTCGGAATCGAGACCCCTTCTCGATTCCAATTCGCTCTATTTTCTTTCTTGTTTCGGAATCGAGAACCACACTCGATTCCAGTCATGACAAACAAAAAGCATGAGTGAGGATTTATCTTACTCATGCCTAAAAACAAAAATAATTATGAATTACTTACCGGTCTACCCACCTTAAGTAATACTTGATTCCTCACTAAAATGAAAGCTATAACGATGATGAATATTCCTGTTCCAATAAGTATCCATTCAATTGGAATAAAATCAGCTATTGGTCCAAAGACAAGCATTCCAAGAGGCATCATCGAGGTTGAAATCATCCCCATAATCCCAAACACTCTTCCTAGATAATTCTCTTCAACTTTCTCCTGTAATAAAACAGTAGCAGGTGTATTAAAAATTGGCATAGCTACCCCAAATAGGGCCATAAAACCAATATAGATCCAAAAATTGGGAACGATACCTAACGCTAGTGTACAGACTCCCATTAGTACACTTGAAGCTGCCATTGTTCTCACCCTATTAGGGAATCCTCCCCATGAAGCAATAACTCCACCTCCTACCATCATTCCCACTGAAAAGGCAATTTCAATTGCGGTTAGTCTCCAAACATCATCACCAAAGCTTCTTGCCACTTGTAACGGTGTTAAGAAAGCTGCTGGAGCCATCAATACAAAAAACACGGCAAAAAATAGAAAGAACCTCTTCAGGAAAGCATGTTGATTCACATAACGTATGCCTTGTTTAAAGTCTTCAAAATAACCCGTTGTTTGATTCTCAGACGCTTTCTCATGTACACCAATTTTTAAGAAGAATAGCAATGTAATAATCGCAATCGCTGCTGTAATGACATCAATAAAGAAAATAATCTCAATTGAAGAAAATTCTAATAAAGCAGCACTAACCATGGGTGAAATAAACATGATTATAGCTTGAACCGTTCCATTTACCCCATTCACTTTTGTCAGCTTATCCGTTGGAACCATTTGCGGTAAGATTGCTCCAACAGCAGGCATTTGAATTCCTGAACCAAACGCGCGAATGGCTGCCATTACGAAAAATAGCCAAATTGCTTCATATCCCATTAAAAATACAACTGCAAGAATAAAGGTTGCTACTGCAATTAGAGCGTCAGCAAAAATAATTAACATCTTCCGATTATAACGGTCAGCCCAAACACCAGCGATAGGTGATAATATAAATGTTGGAAGAAAACCGCAAATTATATAAAACGTCATCATTAACCCAGATTCTGTGGTCAAAGTGATGTACCACATCATTGCGTATTGAACTAAAGACGATCCAAAAAGAGATATGGTCTGGCTACTGAGATATAAAATAACGTTTTGTAGCCAGTTCTCCTTTAAGTGATTCTCATTTACTTCCAAACTTTAACCCCTCTTTCTCTTTTAATTTACAAGTTTAATATTCGCAACTAACTCCACATGCTGTGTCATTGGAAACATATCTACCGGTTGGACTTCTTCCGTTTTATATCCACCATCTTCTAAAATTCGAAGATCTCTAGCTAAAGTAGATGGATTACAACTTACATAAACTACTCTTTTCGGCTTCATCTCTAAAATAGTTTCTAGAAGCTTTTCGTCACATCCAGCTCGTGGCGGATCAACGACAAGAACATCTGCTTGTACACCTTCATTAGCCCACTTTGGAATAACCTCTTCTGCTCCACCAACGGCAAACTCCACATTTTTAATATTATTTAGCTCAGCATTTTTGATTGCATCTTCAATCGCTTCTGGAACAATTTCAACACCGTACACTTTTTTCGCCTTTTGAGCTAAAAATAAAGAAATGGTCCCTATTCCACAATAAGCATCAATGACGGTTTCTTCTCCTGTTAATTGAGCATATTCTAATGCTTTATCATATAAAACTTTCGTTTGTACTGGATTTACTTGATAAAAGGATCGAGCCGAAATAGCAAACTTCACAGATCCAATATAATCATAAATGACATCACTACCCCATAAAATTCTTGTTTTCTCACCCATAATGACATTTGTTCGTTTCGAATTCACATTATGGACAATTGACTTAACAAATGGTAAGCGAGCCACGATTCTTTCGACTAGCTCATGTTCATGAGGAATTTTATCCGTTTTTGTAATTAAAACAATCATTAATTCTTTCGTTGCTAACCCAAAACGAGCCATTATATGTCTCAAAACACCGCTATGCTCTTGTTCATTATAAGCAGGAATTTTCAATTCATTTGCAATTTCTTTAACAACTCTAACCGCCTCATTAATTTCTTCAATATGGATGATACTTTCATCAGTATCAACAATTTCATGACTTCTCGGTTTGAAAAAGCCAGAAATTAATTTCCCGTCCTTCTCACCAACAGGAACTTGAGCTTTATTTCGATAGTTATGTGGTTCATCCATTCCGATAATAGGATGAATCGTAACATCTTCAAGTTTTCCAATCCTTTTTAACACTTGTTGGACTTGATTTTGCTTAAATAAAAGCTGTCCTTCGTATGTCATATTATGTAACTGGCATCCACCATATTGATTTTCTTTCTCTTTCGGTATATGAACACGGTAAGGACTTTCTTTATAGATTTCAATCAATTTGCCAATTCCATAATTTTTATTTACTTTAATCACCTTAATGTTTGCCTTTTCCCCAGGTAAGGCTTTCGGAACAAAAATTGGGTAACCATCTATTTTGGCAACACCATTCCCATCATGAGTTAAATCTATAAAATCTACATCAATGTAGTCATTTTTCTTCACTGGTACTTCTTTTTTCATCTACTTCACCCTTGTTTTCCATATTTCATAAACACCATTATACAAGACTTATATCTAGTTTTACCAAAAACTAGGCATTAAAAAAGCTATGGAACTACCATAGCTCTATTGATTATAGGTATTATTCTGCACGATCTTCAGGACGTAACTTATCCACTGGTGCATATACTTCTAAATGACGGTATAAACAATTAAATTCACAAGGGGTTTTTCCACCAAGTTCACCGTCTAAATTAATTAATACTTCCTCAGGAGAAGAAACTTTGATATGACTTGCCTTTGTGTAAATAACGTGAGGGTCATTAATATGCTCTCCACGTAAAGCAAGAGAAGCAACTCGAATAAAATCAGCTAAATTTGTTTTCTTTAAAACTAATAAAGAAAAGTAACCATCGTTAATCGATGCATCGGGAGCTAATTTTTCAAAGCCACCGACTGAGTTTGTTAGCCCTATTAAGAACAACATCACTTCCCCGTCAAATTCTTTTCCATCATATTCTAATTGAACATGTGATGGTTTGATAGAAGGAAGCATCTCAATTCCTTTCAAGTAATAGGCTAACTGTCCAAGTACAGTTTTTAATTTACTAGGTACCTCATATGTCAATTCAGTTAATCTACCTCCACCCGCAATATTAATAAAATATCGGTCATTCATACGACCAATATCAATAGGCACCGTTTTCCCTTCAATAATTATGTCTGTTGCACTTAATATATCACGGGGTATATGTAAGGCACGGGCAAAATCATTTGTCGTTCCAACCGGGATTACACCTAGTTTTGGGCGGTAAGGTTGCTCAGCAATACCATTGATTACTTCATTTAATGTACCATCTCCCCCTGCAGCAATCACTAAATCATATTTTCTTTCAACTGCAATTCGTGCGGCACGGGTTGCATCACCAGCTCCTGTTGTCGCATGGCAGGAAGTTTCATAGCCGGCTTTTTCCAATTTCTCTAAAACATCTGGCAAAAATCGTTTGAAAATTTCTCTCCCTGAAGTTGGATTATAAATTATTCGCGCTCTTTTCATAATAACCCCATCCATTTTATTTTGGTTTTCAAAATTCCTCATCCTATTATATTACCTTAAAACGAATGCCTTAATCAATCATTCGAATCTTGGGTAAATTAATGACGTTCCCTTTTAGTGATATTCAGTTTGTCCTAGTAGTATGTTCTTTTAGAAATAATGATTTTCTCCATTAAAAGTAATATAGAATGTTCCTTTTGCAATGACTCGATCACCCATGTAAACTTTCACAATATATTCTCCAGGTTCTTCAGGTACCCACATGCTCGTAATGACTCCTGACCATTGTGCTGATACTTCATCATCCCAAGTATCATAAATATAAGATTGATCATTTTCAACTTGTTCAATAACAATCGTATAAGCACCACCGATGCCAAATGGAAAATAGAAGGTGAAATATATTTCATCGTCAACGGAAAACGTATCATCTACATCCACGAGATATCCTCCTGATTCTCCGTGTCCAAATTCCACCTTTTCTGTAATGAAAAACGGTTGGATAAATACGTTAATAACTCCATAGACCAAACAAAGAAATGCACCTACAACACTTGTACTTCCTTTTGTTTTCAATTGATAAATCCAATAATTCGAATCTTGGGAACGATATTTTTCTATTTTCTTCTTTGCATTCAAGTAATATAAATAATTCCCAAATAACCCCATAAATATCGCTGTTAATAAGCTAACAACATTCGCATAAGGAGACTCGTAATACCATTGTCCAAAACCTAAAAAATAGATGGATAAATCAATAACTAGCCAAAATAAAACCATCAAGAAAACTAGACCATACATTTTCCGATATCCTGCCCAAAACACATTAAGGAAAAATGCTGCCCAGTTCCAACTTACTTTCTTGACTTCTCCGAGTTGTTCATCTCCAACCTTTTGTTCAATACCCCATTTTCGAGTAAAGTAATGAAAGTTCTTCCCTACAAATGTTTGTAACAGTTCAAATGAGGTTGGAATATAAGAATTCGAAAAATAATGATTAGTTTGCTGTTGACCTTGAACTTCACTAATTGGTGAATATATGGTTTGTTGAGGGTAAGGAGTCTGATATGGATTTTGCCCTCCAACATGACTCGCACTTTGAGTTGAAGAATCTACACCATTTAGTCCCGTATTTGAATCAACAGTTTCTCTTCCATTGTCATTTTCTATCGGATTATTAAATGGTTTATCCTCCTCTTGGTTGTTTTTTTGAATTGGCTGAGAGATTCCACAATTCGGGCAAAATTTTGCCTCCTTAGGCAATTGATGTCCACAATGAAAACAAAACAAGTTAATCCTCCTTATGAAAGATTTGGTTTTTATTTTATAGATTTAAAAAAATCTGCTATTTTTGTCATATAATCATTATACCGAAATTCAGGACATTATTTTTAGTGAATTAAAGAATTTTTTGATATTAATAATTTTTAATTTTTTTGAAATTTTTAGTATAATACTTAATAGATATCATTAATGGAGGTGTACGGATATGTCAGTACGAACCGTTCTTTTAAATCGAATGTACATTAATGGTGAATGGGTAAAAGCAGTATCAAATGACTTCTTTCATGTAACAAATCCAGCAAATGGGCAACAAATCGCCTCAGTTCCAAACGGTGGGGAGCTTGATGCAAAACTTGCGGTAGATGCAGCTTATGAAGCATTTAAAAAATGGTCTCAAAAAACAGCCGATGAACGAAGCATGCTACTTAAAAAATGGTATGACTGTATTCTTGATTACAAAGATGAGATAGCAGAAACACTAGTCCTTGAGCAAGGGAAGCCATTAAAAGAAGCACTTGGAGAAGTAACTTTAGCCGCTAATTATGTCCAGTGGTATGCAGAAGAAGCACGAAGAATATACGGCGAAACGATCCCAGCATCTGTACCAAATAAAAGGATACTAGTTATAAAGCAACCAGTTGGTGTCGTAGCTGCAATTACACCGTGGAATTTCCCAGCAGCAATGATTACAAGAAAAGTAGCTCCTGCACTTGCTGCTGGTTGTACAGTTGTTATTAAACCAGCAGAACAAACTCCACTTACCGCATTAAAATTAGCTGAAGCTGCTGAACGCGCTGGATTCCCAAAAGGAGTGATTAATGTTGTTACTGGCAATCCAGAAGAAATCGGTAAAACGTGGCTACGTGATGCACGTGTTCGGAAATTAACGTTTACTGGCTCCACTGAAGTCGGAAAGATTTTAATGAGAGGTTCTGCTGATACGGTTAAAAAAGTTTCATTAGAGCTTGGCGGTCATGCCCCATTCATCGTATTTGCTGATGCTGATCTTGATTTGGCAGTTCAAGGTGTGATGCAATCGAAGTTTAGAAATACTGGTCAGACTTGTATTTGTGCGAATCGTGTTTTCGTTGAAGCACCAATCCTCGAAAAATTCACGAATTTATTAACAGAAGAAACTAAGAAATTAGTTATTGGTAACGGACTCGATCCTCAATCTACTGTTGGACCGTTAATTAATGAAGAAGCTTATCATAAAGTGATGAGTCATATTGAAGACGCTGTTAGTCGTGGTGGTGTAATTGAATGTGGTGGAAAAAGGGTTGAAGAACTCGATGGGGGCTATTTTGTCCATCCAACCATTATCAGCAATGTGAACGATGAGATGAAAATCATGAATGAAGAAACCTTTGGCCCAGTAGCACCGATCGTTCAATTTGATGATATTGATGAAGTGATTGAGCGCGCGAATAATACTCCTTATGGTCTTGCTGCATACGCATTTACAAATAATTTAAAAACTGCTATTACTCTTTATGAAAAACTAGAATACGGAATTGTCGGTATCAATGATGCACTTCCAACAACTGTTCAAGCACCATTTGGCGGTATTAAAGAAAGTGGAATTGGAAAAGAAGGCGGTCATCATGGAATGGAAGACTTCTTAGTATCAAAATTCGTCTCAATTAAAATATAAACAGATAGAAAGACTCCCATTAATAAATTCGGGAGTCTTATTTTTTCACAAATTATTTAACTAATTTCTCTAATATGCTCGTTGCAATATTCGTCCATAAAGTTTCATCTTCTAAAAACTTTCTTTTCATTGCTTTAAATAATTCTTTTTGCTTTTCTTGGAAATCTGGTGCGTCTTGTGGAGGAAGTTTAGCCCTTTCGGATGAAACGAAGTCTTGTACTTCTTTCGCACGTGGTCCCCATACGGCATATTCATTTCCTTCTCGGTCTAAAAATACATAGATTGGGATCGATCTTGACGTACCATTAGTTAAATATTGATCCATTAACTCTAAGTTTTGATCGCGAAGAATAAAGTGAACATCAATATTTGCTACTTTAGCTATTGCCATAAGAACTGGATTGTTCACCATAGCATCTCCACACCAATCTTCAGTTATAGCAATGGCACGTAAATTTAAGTCTTTTAAGGATTCTGCTTTTTCAACCAAGTCATTTGGCAAAACCAAACGTTCTGCGATTGATAACATTTCTTCTTTATTTCGTGTCATCTGTTCTACATATTCGTCATAAGTCATACCTTTTTCAAACCATTGATTTAATTCCACACAATCACCCCATTATTCTTCTTTCTCCTATGATTTTATCATGGATTAATGGGATTATGCACAAATCGTGATTTGAGCTAACAAAGTCTTAAACATTTTTGTTCTAACAGAATCTTCTGTATGTTTAATTGTTACGGGAGGCAAATATTTTCGCAAGTAATCTTAATATTTCTAAATATAACCAAATCAATGTTACCATAAGCCCAAATGCACCATACCACTCCATAAATTTTGGGCAATTCATTCGGGAACCATTTTCAATAAAATCAAAATCAAGTACTAAATTTAGTGCCGCAATAATGACAATAACAATACTTACAATAATTCCTATTGGTCCAGAATCATGAATAAACGGAATTTGGATTCCGAAAAAGCTTAGGATGAGACTTAGTAAATACGTTAAGAAAATACCGCCAGTTGCGGCAATAATACCGAGGCGAAAGTTTTGTGTAACTTTAATTAATCGAGATTTGTAGGCTAATAGTAGACTTAACAATACGGAGAAGGTGAGTACGATGGCCATCAATGTAATTCCTGAATAACTACTTTCAAATAAGGCAGAAATCGCACCAACAAAAAGTCCTTCTAAAATCGCATAGACTGGTGCTAAGACTGGTGCTGACCGTTTCCAAAATGTGACGATTAATCCAACAATAAGTCCCCCAAACGCACCTATCATAATATAAGGAGTAACTTGTTGATTCGTAAAATATTGATACCATGAATAAGCAGCCGCTGCCAACACAAACGCAAGTAAAATAAATGTTTTATTAACGGTACCTTGAATAGTCATGACATTTTCTGTCTCTAAATTACTGTAGTTATCAAATGTGTTTGGTCTTAAACTTGGATTTCCACTTCTCATTATGATCTCTCCCTTCGATACTTAATATTACGGTATTTTCTAAATAAGGATTCAGCAATAAATATATGAAATTTTATTCTATTAATTCTCTTTACAAACTAAAAAATCCCCCCATAAAAGGGAGGACCTTCAAAATTTTTATCGTTTTTGAATTTCTTGCAATAAGATTTTGTTGACCAATGGTGGATTTGCTTGCCCTTTAGTCGCCTTCATAATTTGACCAACAAGGAAGCCAATCGCACGGTCTTTACCATTTTTATAGTCTTCAATCGATTGTGGATTTGCATCTAAAACTTCTGTAACCACTTTTGTAAGAGTAGCTTCATCAGAAATTTGGACTAAACCTTTTTCTTTTACAATCTTTTCTGGATCTCCACCCGTTTTCACTAACTCACTAAATACTTTCTTCGCAAGCTTCGATGATAATGTTCCATTTTGGATTAATTGGATCATCTTCGCTAAGCTTTCTGGAGTTAACGGAATTTCTGATAGCTCTTTTTGAACAGAATTTAAGTAAGCAGATACTTCAACCATTAGCCAGTTCGAGGCAAGTTTAGGATCTGCACCTAATGCAACAGTTGCTTCAAAGAAATCGGACATCTCTTTTGTTAAAGTTAATACCATTGCATCATATGCAGGAAGACCTAATTCTTCAACATATCGTTTCTTTCTTTGATCTGGAAGCTCAGGAATGCTAGCTCGAACGCGTGCTTTCCATTCATCATCAATATATAAGTCCACTAAGTCTGGTTCAGGGAAATAACGATAATCTTCAGATCCTTCTTTAACACGCATTAAAATCGTTTGCCCTGTTGATTCATCAAAACGTCTTGTTTCTTGTTGAATCACTCCACCAGAAAGTAATACTTTTTCTTGACGTTTCATTTCAAATTCTAAACCTTTTTTCACAAAGTTGAATGAGTTTAAGTTTTTCAACTCTGTTTTCGTACCAAATTTTTCTTGGCCGATTGGACGAAGTGAAATATTAGCATCACATCTTAATGAACCTTCCTGCATCTTCACATCAGATACGCCTGTATATAAAATGATAGAACGTAGTTTTTCAAGATAAGCATACGCTTCTTCTGGCGTGCGAATATCTGGTTCTGATACGATTTCAATTAATGGGGTTCCTTGACGATTAAAGTCTACTAATGAGTATCCGTCTTCACTATGAGTTAATTTACCTGCATCTTCTTCTAAATGAAGGCGAGTAATGCCGATTCGTTTCTTTTTCCCATCGACCTCAATTTCGATCCAGCCATTTTCTCCAATCGGTTTATCGTATTGGGAAATTTGATAAGCTTTCGGATTATCTGGATAAAAATAGTTTTTCCGGTCAAATTTTGTTTCTGTCGCAATTTCACAATTTAATGCCATTGCTGCTTTCATTGCAAAATCGACTGCTTCTTTATTTATTACTGGAAGAACACCTGGGTATCCTAAGTCAATTACATTCGTGTTTGTATTTGGCTCTGCACCGAAATGCGCTGGCGCAGGAGAAAACATTTTTGATTGAGTTTTCAGCTCTACGTGTACTTCCAATCCAATTACCGCTTCAAAGTTCAAAGTTTTTCACCCCTTACAATTGTGGTTTTTGTTTATGATAGTCTGTTGCCTTTTCAAACGCATCCGCAACTCGATAAATTGTCGCTTCATCAAAATGTTTACCGATAATTTGTAATCCTAATGGAAGACCTTCGTCAAAGCCACAAGGAATGGAGATGCCTGGAAGACCTGCTAAGTTTACTGGGATTGTTAATATGTCATTCGCGTACATCGTTAATGGATCATCGATTAACTCACCAATTTTGAATGCACGAGCAGGTGTAGTTGGTCCAATAACAACATCATAGTTTTCAAAAATCTTATCAAAATCATTTTTAATCAATGTACGAGTTTGTTGCGCTTTTTTGTAATAAGCATCATAATAACCTGAGCTTAATGCAAACGTTCCAAGCATAATTCGGCGTTTAACCTCTTCGCCAAATCCTTCAGAACGAGTTTTCTTATATAAATCAATTAAGTTTTCCGCTCCACTTGCTCTATATCCGTAACGAATACCATCAAAGCGAGCTAAGTTTGAAGATGCTTCGGAAGATGCTAATAAGTAATAAGTGGCTACACCGTATTTAGAATGAGGAAGAGAAACTTCTTCCCATGTTGCACCAAGACCTTCTAATACTTTAAGCGCATTTAATACAGATTGGCGAACAGGCTCACTAATTCCTTCACCTAAATATTCTTTCGGAACAGCAATTCTTAATCCTTTAATATCGCCTGTTAAGCTTTCAACATAATTCGGAACTGGCACATTTGCTGAAGTTGAATCATGAGGGTCTAGGCCAGAGATGGCTTGCAAGAGATATGCATTATCCTCGACCGTTCTTGTAATTGGTCCAATTTGGTCTAAAGAAGAAGCGAACGCTACTAAGCCATATCGGGATACTCGTCCATATGTAGGTTTTAAACCAACAACGCCACAGAAAGCTGCTGGTTGACGAATAGAACCACCAGTATCCGATCCAAGTGAGAATGGAACCTCGCCAGCGGCAACTGCTGCAGCAGAACCACCTGAAGATCCACCTGGTACTGTTTCTAAGTTCCATGGATTATACGTTTTTTGGAAATAGGAGTTCTCAGTAGAAGATCCCATCGCAAATTCATCCATGTTAAGTTTTCCAATTGTAATGGTTCCAGCATTATGTAAGTTTTCCATAACGGTAGCATCATAGATTGGGTCAAAGTTTTCTAATATTTTACTTGCACAAGTCGTGCGAAGACCTTTCGTTACGATATTGTCTTTAATCCCAATAGGCATACCAAATAAAATGCCTTTCCCACTGCCTTTTGCAAGCTCTTCGTCCATTTGTTTTGCCGTTTTTCTTGCATTTTCTTCATCTAATGTTAAGAAAGCTTGAACTTTGCTTTCTACTTCTTGAATTCTTTTATACGATTCATCAACAAGGTCTGATACCGTAATTTCTTTTTTATGTAATAGTTCATGTAAATCTTTTATTTTATGATCAAACAAACTCATAGTATCCCTCCTTTACTCTAAGACAGATGGAACGCGAACTTGTCCATTAATATGGTCTGGTGCGTTCTTCAATACTTCTTCTCTTGGTAACCCTGGTTCAGCAATATCTTCTCGCATCACATTTTTCATATCTAAAACATGAGAAGTAGGCGGAACATTCGTTGTATCTAATTCATTCAATTGTTCAGCATATGAAATAATCGCATCCAATTGAGATGTAAATTTTTCTAAACTTTCTTCTGAAAATTCTAGTCTTGCTAAATGGGCAACATGCTTAACTTGCTCTTTTGAAATTCTTGACATTCCATTCACCTCCAAGCGAATATCGACAAAACTTATGAGAAAATAGTTTAATTAAATCAATACCAGCACCAACTAAAACTATACCATTATAGTGTCAAAGCATTCCAGCTGGCAAAAATAAATTCAACATCTATTTTACCATGTTTCCCCATTTTCAGAAATAAATAATCGGTGATAAACAAAACTCGCCATCTTGGCGAGATATTATTTTAATAATTTTTTCAAGAAACCTTTTACTGAAGATGCAGTTTTCTTCTTTCCCTCGATCGAGTTATTTATTTCCTTTGTTTGATTATTTGGTTTCTGAACAAAGATTTCGTCTTTATCAATAGCTAATTGTTCATAGGCTAAGACAAGACCAATATCAGTGTCATATTCTTTATTTTCAACAATGGTAAAAGAAATATTGTTTTTATTAGCGATCTTAATATATTTTTTCAAGTAATCATATGGTATTTTTCCATTAAGCAATAACTTCGTATTAGGATGCTGTAACATTTCACGTTCTACTTCCGAATAAATTACGGACTCATATATTTGCTTTTCTGTGAGCGCGAGTACTATACGTTCACGAATAGTACCTAAAAAACGTTTCCGTTCCTCAGGATTAATTTCCTTTTTTCCATATATCCCCTGCATAAGGTAGTCATCGACATTTTGTCTTTCTGGCATATTAAACCCTCCTCAGTGGTTACAGGCGAAAATCTTGTGCCAATCTTCACATATTTAAACTTTACTATACTTCTTTAGTAGTTCGCTAGTATAGAAATTTTAAAACAATATATGGCAAAATTTGAAATATGGTTACTTTGAAGGAAGTATGGTTGGAGAATTTTATAAAAAAAGAAAGACCCTTTTCAAAACGAGCCTTCCTTTTCTTTATAAATTAAAACATTTCTGATGTTGTTTTTGCTTGCATATGAAGTATTAAATAGTCTGGACCGCCTGCTTTAGAATCTGTACCAGACATATTAAAACCACCAAATGGTTGATAGCCTACAATAGCTCCAGTACAACCACGATTGATATATAAATTGCCAACATGGAAGTCTTCCAAAGCCTGTTCAATATGAGCACGGTTTTTAGAAATGACTGCACCAGTTAAGCCATATTCTGTGTTATTTGCGATTTCAATTGCTTCTGTAAAGTCTTTTGCCTTTGTGAAGCCAACAACAGGACCGAAAATTTCTTCCTGCATGATGACCGCTTTCGGATCAAGGTCAGCAATAACAGTAGGTTGAACGAAATACCCTTTTGAAGAATCACCTTCTCCACCGATCATCAATTTACCTTCAGATTTACCAATTTCGATGTAGTGCATAATTTTATCAAATGCAGCTTGATCAATAACTGGACCAACAAAAGTTTCACGTTTAACAGGATCACCCACTACAAGATCTTTTGTTAACTCCACTACACGATTTAATACTTGATCATAAACGTCTTCAACAACTACTACTCGAGAACATGCTGAACATTTTTGACCTGAGAATCCAAACGCACTGGCAACAATGGATTGTGCTGCTAATTCTAAGTCAGCCTCAGAATCAACTACAATCGTGTCTTTTCCACCCATTTCAGCAATAACTCGTTTTAACCAAATTTGTCCTGGATTAACTTTCGAAGCGCGCTCATAAATACGAATTCCGACTTCACGAGAACCAGTAAAGCTGATGAAACGAGTTTTTGGATGATCAACTAAATAATCTCCAACTTCTTTACCGCTTCCAGGAACAAAGTTAAGTACTCCTTTAGGTAAACCAGCTTCTTCCAACACTTCAACAAATTTTGCTGCGACAACTGGAGTTGCACTTGCAGGTTTTAAAAGCACTGTATTACCCGATACGAGTGCGGCAACTGTCGTACCTGCCATAATTGCAAACGCGAAGTTCCAAGGAGAAATGACAACTCCAACACCTAAAGGTATGTAATTAAAACGATTAAACTCACCTGGACGACTCAAAACAGGAATACCGTCTTTTAAGTTCAACATTTGGCGTGCATAATACTCCATAAAGTCGATTCCTTCAGCTGTATCAGCATCTGCTTCACGCCAAGACTTACCAGCTTCTTTCACTAATAATGCACTGAATTCATGTTTTCTGCGACGTACAATTGCAGCAGCTTTGAATAAAATATCAGCTCTAGTTTCTGGGCTTGTTTTTCTCCAAGTTTCAAACGTTTTATATGCGATTTGCATTGCTTCTTCTGCTAGTTCTTTGTTTGCCATTGATACATAGCCAATCACTTCTTCTTTATTTGCGGGGTTTGTTGAAACAATTTTATTTTCAGTTGAAACTTTTTTACCACCAATAACTAAATCATATTGAGCTCCTAAATAGCTTTCAACTGTTTTTAAACCTGCTAAAAAAGCTTCTTGATTTTCCTTGTTTGAAAAATCTGTTAATGGTTCGTGCTTGTATGGTTGGACCATTTTTCTTCCTCCCCTTTATATATTTCAAGTCAATTCTTATTCTACAGTTTTTTACCTTTACCTTCAAACAATATCCATCTCTAAAACTCTATAAAAAAAGAATGTCCGATTCATAATTGAAGGACATTCTATCTCAATTTAATAAATATGAACAAATGGTTCTTTCATATCGGGTTCCATTAATATTAATGCTTCTTGACCGTTTACAGATTTCACTTTTACTTCAACAGTCCAATATTCTTCAAAATATTGATTGATAAGACCTGCAACGTATTGAGAAAAACCAATAACTTCCGCTTTCCCAAAAAATTGCATATCAATATCGATGGAAAGCTTACTTAATTCATCATTCGTGTAAAAAGCTGTTCCAACAATTCCGTTGTAATTCGGAAAATATTCTGCTACTTTTTCTTGGAATAACTGAAATTTACTATAATCATCGCGGTGGTCGTTTGTCGCTGTCGTAGACGGGAACAAAACATACTTTTCGTTCACCTCAGACCATTGTAAGTTTGATCCTCCGCTTTTTACAGTTGCATAAGCAAAGTAATGACCAGGAATGACGGATGTCCGTTTCTCAGCTTTAAAAAGACCAATGGTAATTGGCACATCTTGTAGTCCTTCTATTTGTCTTAGTCTTTGGACAATTTCTTGTGCCATTTTCTTTCCTTCAGTCTCTATTTTATTATCTGGAATTTGATATTCATATTGAACCCCGTCAATTCTAAAGTAGTAAACTGAATTTAGAGCTAATCCAATGGAAATTCCGCCTAAGCTAACCTTATTGTCATTTGATTTAACTAAAAAGTTATGCTCTAAAATATGAGCTAAAATAATTGGATTTTGTTCAAACCCCTCTTTTGTTTCTTCGGTAAGAACTGGGTTTAAACCGTTGATATCATTATCATTCTCTTTACGAGACAACCAACTTCGCACAGTATCTTTATCCAAATATTGTCCTTCTTGAAAAATATATTTATCTGTTGAAAACATTCGTTGAGAGAGTCGAAGCAACCCTTCTTCGAACTCATCTATATCATATCTAGTATTTAAATTAGAGACGACTGTTCCACGTGCTCCTGATGGTTTAAATGGTGTAAGGGTACGATAATAAGATTCAGATATTTGGTATTTTGGCACAACTGCCTTTTCTTCAGTTTCATTTTGATTTTGATCTTGAACGACTTCGTCTTGTTGTTTAATCGGCAAACATCCTGCCAATGAAAAGACTACTAACAGCATTATAAGCGCTAATTTTTTCAAGCCTTACACCTCAACTTTCTAACTCTTTAAGTAATCGATCCTCATCCCATACTTCAATCCCAAGTTCAGTTGCTTTAGATAGCTTCGAACCTGCATCTAATCCAGCAATGACAAGATCTGTTTTTTTGCTGACACTTCCTGCTACATTTGCTCCTAGAGACTCTAACTTTTCTTTCGCTTCATTTCTAGTTAGTTTTTCAAGCTTCCCTGTTAATACAACCGTTTTTCCAGCAAAGATTGATTCACTTTGAGCTGTATCTTTCTTTTTCAAACCTTTATATTCTAAATTCACACCTTGTTCTCTTAACTCTTCAATAAGCTGTTTTACTTCAGGAAGTTGGAAGTAGGTAACAATGGAATTGGCCATCTTTTCACCAATCTCATTAATTGAACGTAATTCTTCTTCTGTGGCTTTCATTAAACGATCGATATGCTCATATTCTTGAGCAAGGATTTTCGCCGCTTTTGCACCAACATGTCGAATACCTAGACCAAATAATAGTCTTTCCAAAGAATTTTCTTTCGAAGCTTGAATTGCATTTAATAAATTCGTTACAGATTTTTCACCCATACGTTCTAATTTTAGCAATTCTTCTTTTTTTAGTTTATATAAATCTGCTACATCTTCTATTAAATTTTCTTCAAATAACTGACGAACAACGCGTTCACCTAAACCATCAATATTCATTGCGTTTCGAGATACAAAATGAATCAGTCCTTCGCGAATTTGGGCAGGACATTTCGGATTAATACAACGAAGCGCAACTTCTCCATCTAAACGAACAAGTTCACTTTCACATTCTGGACAAAGTTCTGGCATCGAATATGGCTCTTCATCCCCAGTTCGTCTATCCAATAGAGACTTCACAACTTCTGGTATAATATCTCCTGCTTTTCGGATGACAACGTAATCACCAATTCGAATATCTTTCTCACGAATTAAGTCTTCATTATGTAGTGATGCTCGTTGTACAGTAGTACCAGCCACTTTAACAGGCTCTAATATAGCCGTTGGCGTTACAACTCCTGTACGACCAACACTTAACTCAATATCAATCAGTTTTGTTACCACTTCTTCAGCAGGAAATTTATAAGCTATTGCCCAACGTGGGCTTTTAACAGTTGCTCCTAATTTTTCTTGATATTCATATTGATCAACTTTAATGACAATACCATCAATTTCATATGGTAGTGTTGGGCGTTTTTCCTGCCACTCTTTAATATATTGCAATACGTCATCAATGGTTTGACATACTCTACGTTCTTTATTGGTTTTTAAGCCAAGCTCATCTAAATAATTTAATCCTTCACTATGCTTTGTAATATTGGTTAACTCATTTTGACCAATGGCATAAAGAAAAATATCTAGATTACGGGATGCCGCAATTTTCGGGTCTAGTTGTCTCAACGAACCTGCAGCAGCATTTCTCGGATTAGCAAAAAGTTCTTCCCCATTCGCTTCTCTTTCTTGATTAAGTTTCTCAAAAGATTTCTTTGGCATAAAAACTTCGCCACGAACTTCAATCGTAACCTGTTGTTGTAATTGAAGAGGAATCGATTTAACCGTACGTAAATTGGCTGTAATATCTTCACCAACCGTTCCATCTCCACGTGTGGAGCCTTGAACAAAAATCCCATCTTCATATCTTAGTGAAACAGCTAATCCATCGATCTTCAATTCACTAACATAAGAGAAATCATCCCCAACTGCCTGGCGAATTCTCCGGTCAAAATCTCGTAAATCCTCTTCATTAAAAGCATTTCCTAAGCTTAACATGGGAGTCGTATGCTCCACTTTATTAAAACCTTCAAGAACATCTCCACCAATGCGCTGAGTAGGAGAATTAGGAGTTTTTAAATGTGGATGTGCTCCTTCTAACTGAATCAGTTCTTGCATAAGACGATCATATTCCGCATCTGGAACAGTTGGATTATCTAAAATATAGTATTCATAATTATATTGGTTTAGTAGTTTATGTAGTTCTTTTACTCGAGCTTCTGCATTCATGTTGACACCCCTCTCTTTCGCATTCATTTCATAATGGTCTCCATGCAAAAAGCACGGAGACTTTTTTCAAATTACTGTTTTTCAATTGGTGCAAACTTTGCAAGCAATCTTTTAATTCCAATAGGGTTTGGAAAGGCAATGTCTAATTCCATGTTTTCTCCCTCACCACGTACACTGACAACTGTACCTACACCCCATTTTTTGTGAATGGCTTTGTCTCCTGGACGCCAGCTAATCTCATCCCCACCAGTATTTGAATAAACGGGTTTGGAAATTACACGGGATACTGGACGTGTTGATGAATTTGAGTCATTTATTATCCTTTGCGTTCTCTTTTGTACATTCAAATTATGAATTAAGTCATCAGGAATTTCTCCAATAAAACGAGATGGAGGGTTCATATTCGTCCTACCGAACAATGTACGAATTTGTGCATTTGTTAAATATAACTCCTCCTCTGCACGTGTAATTCCTACATAAGCTAACCGACGTTCTTCTTCCATTTCCTCTTCTTCCATTAGACTTCGGCTATGTGGAAATACACCTTCTTCCATTCCAATCAAAAATACAACTGGAAATTCTAAACCTTTAGCAGAATGCAACGTCATTAAAACAACAAAATCATTTTCTTTATCTTCTTCTTTCCCAACTTGATCAATATCTGAAATCAATGCCAAATCGGTTAGAAATGCAATCAATGATTTATCATCATTTTCTTCTTCAAATTGTTTGGTTACCGTTAAGAACTCTTCGATGTTTTCTAATCGACTTTCCGCTTCTAACGTTTTCTCTTGTTGGAGCATTTCTCGATATCCTGATCGTTTCAATACTTCTTCAGTTAACTCCATAACAGATAAATAATCTTGCATCTGATTAAGATTACTAATCATTTCATAAAACTCTCGAGCTGAAGCACTTGCCTTACCTGCAATCCCAATCAGTTCTACAGCACTTAGACATTCAAAGATTGATTGGTCATGTTCTCGAGCAAACTGAGCGATTCGTTCTATTGAAGTAGCACCAATCCCTCGCTTTGGCTCATTAATAATTCTTAATAAGCTAATATCATCATCAGGATTGCTCACTAAACGTAAATATGCGAGTAAATCTTTAATTTCTTTTCGATCATAGAATTTCGTACCGCCAACAATTGTGTATGGAATATTTGCTTTTACAAGCATTTCCTCCATTGCACGGGATTGAGCGTTCGTCCGATAAAGTATAGCAAAATCACTATATTTTCGATCTTTCTTCTCGACTAGCTCCGAAATTTTACTTGTAACAAAAAGGGCTTCATCTTGTTCTGTTGCCGCATGATAATATTGAATGGCATTGCCTTTTTCATTTTCAGTCCAAAGATTCTTCGGTTTCCGATTTAAGTTATTCGCAATCACTTTATTAGCGGCATCTAAGATTGTTTTCGTTGAACGATAATTTTGCTCCAGTAGTATGACTCTCGCATTAGGATAATCTTTTTCAAAGGAAAGGATATTTGCGATATCCGCTCCTCTCCATCGGTAAATGGACTGGTCTGAATCACCAACGACACATAGGTTTTTAAAACGAGAAGCCAACATTTTTACGAGTTGATACTGTGCCTTATTCGTATCTTGATACTCATCAACATGAATATATTGAAACTTTCTTTGATAGTATTCGAGCACTTCAGGAACTCTATTGAATAAAAGAATGGTTTTCATAATTAAGTCATCGAAATCTAATGAATGGTTCTTTAACAAACGTCTTTCATATTCCTCATAGACTTCTGCAACTTTTTGCTCGTAAAAATTGCCTGTTAACTTTCCAAATTCTTTTGCATCCTTTAATTCATTTTTCGCACTACTTATTGTTCCTAATATAGACCGTGGATCATATTTTTTCGGGTCCATATTTAAATCTTTTAATATCCCTTTTATGACAGATAACTGATCTGTTGTATCTAAAATAGAAAAATTTCGATTAATACCGATTCGGTCAATATCTCTTCTTAAAATTCGCACACACATGGAGTGGAATGTAGAAATCCAAATCTCTTCTGCGGCTCCACCTAAAATAGACGAAATCCTCTCTTTCATTTCTCTAGCAGCTTTATTTGTAAAAGTTATCGCTAGAATGTTATACGGATTAACGCCTTTTTCAACCATGATATAGGCAATTCTATGAGTCAATACTCTAGTCTTTCCACTTCCGGCCCCTGCCATAATTAACAGTGGACCTTCTGTCGCTTTAACAGCTTCCACTTGTTCTTTATTTAAACCTTTTAAAAGACGATCTGTTAAAAATTGCAATCATCTCACCCTTTTCTAAAAACGAACATTTGTTCTTATTTTATAGTAGTATTTTCTAAAAATCAATCTAAAGCACACCTTTTTTAACTGCTTCAACCGTTTTTAATGCTTCTTCAATATTTTGATAGATGAGATTTCCAACAACGATTACATCCGCATGTTTCTTCATTTCAATGGCACGTTCTTTCGAGTCAATTCCTCCACCATAAAATAAGACCGTATTTTTTAAAACCTCTTTAGCAGCCTTAACAATTTCTACATCTCCGTAAGTTCCACTATATTCGATATAAAAAATCGGTAAATGAAGCATTTCTTCCGAAATGGTTGCATATGCCGTAACATCTTCTTCATCCAAATTGGTGATTGCACTCGTTAATTGAGCTACTTTACTATTTTCATTTAAAACACAGTATCCTTCAACAACCATTTCATTCCAATTAATCCAATGTCCAAATTCCTTTACTGCACGATGATGTTGTCCAATAATCCACTCATGATTATTACTATTGAGAACAGTTGGTATAAAATATAAATCAAATCCAGGTGTAATCGCATCAAAAGAAGAGACTTCTAGTACACAAGGTACTGAATAACGCCTTACCCTGCTCATTAAATTAATTACATTATCTAATGTTACTCCATCACTTCCACCAATCATGATGGCATCTGTATCCGATTCACAAATAAGTTCTAATGTTTGATCGTCTATTTCATTATTGGGGTCAAGTTTAAATACATGCTCCCAAGTTCGATAATCATACATTGTGTAACCTCCAGTACATATTCGTTATAACATTATATCATTCAAAAACTTGATAAAAAAGTAATTATAAACCATTGAAAAAATAGAAAAAATAAAAAGAGCTAGTTAATCTAGCCCTTAAAAATATTAAGATTCTTTCGTTTTCCCAAGACGACGTAATACCATTAAATAGGCATCATTTCCGTAATTCAAACAACGTTTAACTCGGGAAATTGTCGCAGTCGATGCTCCAGTTTCCTTTTCAATTTCATGATACTTCCAACCATTTTCTAATAATCTAGCTACTTCTAATCTTTGTGCTAATGCTTGAATTTCATTAATTGTACATAAATCATCAAAAAATTGATAGCATTCTTCAAGGTTGCGAAGAGATAAAATAGATTCGAAAAGCTGATCTAGTTCTTTTCCGCGTAATTTATCAATTTGCATAATTAACCACCTACTAATTTTCTTAATTATCATTTCAAAGTAACTGTATTTAAATTCGGAACAATATTAATCCAAGTTTTCCCTGGTACAAGAGATAATTCTTTTCCATTTTTAAAAGGGACCACTCGTCCATTCACATTTTGCCATTCAATTTCTTGAACTTTTCCTTTTTGGATTAAATAACCGCTTCCTCCGGAGTTTAAATCAATCTCTCGTCTTCCTTTTTTATCAATTATCTTATGATCCATTTGGACAATTAAAATATTATCTACTTTAATCGGTTCCTCTGTTTCTAAATCAACTGCCAGTTCACCAGCTAAATATCGAGAATAACGACCTTCTTTTTCATCATATTTATATTGAACTTCGAAACTGTCTGATGAATAATCAATTTCAATTACTTGATGAGATTCGCCAACTATTTCTTCATCTTCTTTTAAAAATTTATAAGCAACTGGCGCACCTCTCATTGAATACTCATTCTTTTCAGCACCTTTTAAAATGTTTTCATAAGTAATATACGAATTATGAGGAGCTACTCTGAAACTCGCTCGCTTAAATAATGTGCCGTCATAAAATAACCCATTCAAGTTATCTATATATCCTGATTGAATCATTTTCTTTGCCTCAGGACTCCAGCCATGAAAAACAAACAATGCATCTAATCCTTTTGCCAGTTCAATATAATAGTCCCTGGCACTTCGAACAGGTCCAACAACTTCTGGCATCTCACTATGGAAAACAGCTAGATAACGTGTAATTCCACCTTCTGCCAAAATTTCATAAACAAGATCTGCTTTGTGAAGTCCTGATTGAGGTCGAGCTTGAGGAGCATTATTAATCATGACGGCAATCGCTCGATGGTCAGGTTTTTCAGATGAAACTTTCCCTGTTAGTGGGTATGAAAAAAGGGATGTAGGTTCCTTTTTTCCTTCAACGTTTGTATCACGGTCTTCATTTTTCCCCACGTTTGCATTGGAGTTATTGCTACAACCAAAAAGTACAACTACTACAAAGGCTAAAAATATGAACCGTTTCAAGAATGTTTTCATACATTTCCCCACTCTTTCTATTCCCTTTAATATTTTAATGCATTATAGTAAGAAAGAAAACCATTTTCTTACTAAAAAGCTCTTCCTTAAACCGAAATTTATCTTATTTATGAATGGCAAAAGCAAACTTGTCAGATTTGAATAATATTTGTAAGACAGGGGATATTATACGTATACGAAAGTTTTTGAAAATAGGTTTTAAAGTTTAAATGTAAACGCTGTATTCATTCTATCATATTTTATCATTTAAAGCAGTGAAGAAAAATAGAATCATGAAAATCAATAGGAGTGTATGAAATATGAAATTTAAACAAAATATTGGAATAGTAAATGCATTAGTTCGGATTATTTGCGGATTAACCATTCTTTCATGGGCAACGGCAAAACTGTCTAGAAAACCATGGAAATCATCATATTTAGTATGGTCAATGTTAGGTGCAATGAAAGTCGGGGAAGGAATTTTAAAATATTGTCCGGTAACAGATGCCCTCAATACCCAAATGAAAGAAGGGAAAATCGATACGAATAAAGCTGATTCAGATATTTCGAAAGTAAATCTTAAACAATGGATTGATATCTTTATTCCAAAAGAACCTGAAAAACCAAGTTCTAATCACGATTATGATTATAATGAAGGAAATCACTCAAATCAAACTCATCAATACACAACAATTCAATCTTCTGATAACAAAACCGAAAATGATTCCAATCAAGCATTCGAAAAAGATAAAGAATTACCTTTATAACGAAACATAAGGATGTATAAAGCTATTCTAAGCATTATGCATCCTTTTATTTGTCTATAAGTATTCCTTCAAAACTAATTTCTCGTTTTATTGGTTTAACCTCACCAGTTCGCTCATCTTCCATAAAAACAGGCCTCTCAATTCTTCTAATTGGTTGATATCCCTCGTTTTTCATTCGATTTAAACATTGGTCTATTGTTTCATTTTCTAGCACTTCAAACATTTTCTTCTTTTTTGTAGCCATGTTGGATCTCTCTTCCTAATCAATATTTACTATTAGAATACCACAGCATAAAAAACCTATGTAAAAAGAGTGTGAGCTTTCACCCACACTCTTTTACTAATTTGAATCTTATAAGAAAATAAAGTAAAGGACAAAGACGATTGATAATACCCACATAACTGGGTGTATTTCTTTTGCACGACCTTTAACTAACATTGCGATTGGATAGAAGATAAAACCAACTGCGATACCATTAGCAATTGAGTAAGCTAGTGGCATAAAGATGATTGTAAAGAATGCAGGAACTGCTACTTCAATTTTATCCCACTCAATATTTTTCAATTGACCTGCCATTAATACTCCAACAATAATTAGAGCTGGTGCAGTAACTTCAGAAGTTACAATTCCTAATAATGGTGAGAAGAATAATGCTAATAGGAAGAATGCTGCTGTTACAACTGCAGTAAAACCAGAACGTCCACCAGCACCAACCCCTGCTGTAGACTCAACATAAGAAGTTGTACTAGATGTACCTAAAATCGCACCAATTACTGTACCTGAAGAGTCAGATGCTAAAGCACGACCAGCACGTGGTAATTTTCCGTCTTTCATAATGCCTGCTTGAGATGCAACAGCAACTAAAGTACCAGCTGTATCAAAGAAATCAACAAACATGAAAGATAAAATAACGATTAACATATCAAGAGTAAAAATATTTGGCAAATGAGTGATTGCAGCTCCAAAAGTTGATTCTAAACTTTGTGGTGCACTAACGATATCACCTAAACTTGTTGGAGGTTGAATTAATCCAAAAATCATTCCTGCAATCGAAGTAATAATCATACCGTAAAAAATACCAGCTCTTACTCCAGCAACCAATAGAATAATAGAAATTACTAATCCGAAAACAGCTAGTAATACTTTTGGATCTGCTAAATTACCTAATGCAACCGTAGTAGCAGAATCTGGAACAATAATATTAGAATTACGAAGTCCGATAAATGCGATAAACAATCCAATACCTGCTCCGACTGCATATTTTAAGTTTGCTGGAATAGCATTAATAATCAATTCACGAATACCTGTTAAAGTTAACGCAACAAGAACAAGACCTGATACTAAAACCCCTGCTAAAGCTGTTTCCCAGCTAATTCCCATATCTAAAACAACAACATAAGCAAAAAATGCGTTTAATCCCATACCAGGTGCAAGAGCAACCGGATATTTCGCAACAATTCCCATCACTAAAGTTCCTAGAGCAGCTGCAAGTGCAGTAGCTGTGAAAATTGCACCTTGATCCATACCTGTTGCTGAAAGAGTCTGTGGATTAACAAATAAAATATAAGCCATTGCTAAAAATGTTGTTAATCCTGCGATGAACTCTCTTCTGTAATTTGTTCCAAGCTCATCAAATAAAAAATACTTTTTCATGTTCCTTAACCTCTCCCTTTAGAAGTTTTAGAACTCGTAGCTTAGAAAAAGGTCAAAAGAAAAGCTCCGAGAAAAAATTCGGAGCTTGACTGAAGGTACGGGTTAAAAAAAGGAACGACAAAAAATACCTTTTTTTAAGGATTCCACATTACCTCGTAGTCAAGCTATTTACGGTAGCTTGGTAGAAACTTTTGAGCCATATTCTCAAGATTATACGAGTACTATTTAATTTTTTCTTAATTACAGGTAAATAATAACAAGGTTTTTTTTGTCTGTCAACGATTAAATACGAATATTTTTTTAACCCTCTTATATATTGTTCGGAATTAATTATTCCCATTCAATTGTTGCTGGTGGCTTAGAAGTTATGTCATACACGACTCTGTTAACATGGTTGACTTCATTAACAATTCTTGTAGAGATTTTTTCCAATACTTCCCAAGGGATTCTTGCCCAGTCAGAAGTCATTCCATCTACGGATGTTACCGCACGTATTCCAATTGTATAGTCGTAAGTTCTAGCATCTCCCATAACCCCAACACTCTTAATGTTCGGAAGTACAGTGAAGTATTGCCAAATATCTCTTTCAAGTCCAGCCTTTTTAATTTCATCACGTAAAATCCAATCTGATTCACGAACGATTTCTAATTTTTCTTCTGTTACTTCACCAAGTACACGAATTCCTAGACCAGGACCAGGGAATGGTTGACGCCAAACGATTTCATCTGGAATACCTAGTGCTGTTCCTAATTCACGCACTTCATCTTTGAACAATGTATTTAATGGTTCAATGAGTTTGAAATTCATATCTTCAGGAAGACCACCAACATTATGATGAGACTTAATGGTTTGTGCTGTATTTGTACCACTTTCAATAATATCCGTGTACAGTGTGCCTTGAGCTAGAAATTCAATTCCTTCTAATTTTTTCGACTCATCGTCAAATACATAGATAAATTCATTACCGATAATTTTTCGTTTTTGTTCCGGATCAGAAACACCTTTTAACTTCGATAAGAATCGCTCTTTAGCGTCAATTTTAATCACATTCATATTGAATTTGCCTTTAAATGTGTCCATTACGCTCTCTGCTTCACCTTTACGCAACAATCCATGATCTACAAACATACATGTTAATTGGTCACCAATGGCTTTATGAATAAGAACTGCAACAACAGATGAGTCCACCCCACCGCTTAGTGCACATAATACTTTTTTGTCTCCTACGGTCTCACGAATTTTCTCGATTTCTTTCTCAATAAAATTATTCATTGTCCATGTAGCTTTCGCACCACAAATTTTAAATACAAAGTTACTTAAAATATCTTTTCCATAAACAGAGTGTAGCACTTCTGGATGGAACTGCACTGCATAATAATTCTTTTGTTGATTGCTCATTGCTGTAATTGGACATGAAGGGCTAACCGCATCTACTGTAAAACCTTCTGGCACTTCAACAACTAAATCGCCATGACTCATCCAGACAACTTGTTGACTTGGTAGATTATTAAACAAATCATTATTCTGAACTTCTATTTCTGCTTTACCATACTCACGATTTTGAGCTTTTTCAACTTTACCGCCAAATGTTTTCGCCATCAACTGCATTCCATAACAAATTCCTAGTACTGGGATGCCTAATTGAAAAATCTCCTCATCACAGAAGAATGCTTGATCATCATAAACACTATTTGGTCCACCAGAAAGAATGATACCTTTTGGATTTAGGCGTTTAATCTCATCAGCTGAAATCGTATGAGGATATAATTCACTATAAACACCTAATTCACGAATTCTTCTAACGATTAATTGATTGTATTGACTTCCGAAGTCCAACACGACAATTTTTTCTGATTCATTTCCACTACTCACTATAGTCCACCTCATATGTAGAAATTTAATTGTGTGAATTTTTTAAAGATAGCTTAAAAATAAAAAGAGAACCCTGCCGGTTTATTCGGCAGAGTCCTCAAGTTATACATGTTAAAATAGGAGAATTCCGCCTTCTTAAAACTCCAAAGAATTTAGAGTTTTTCTTAATACGAAGGATTCCTTTTATTTCATAAATTTATCCTATTTTAGCAATGCAAATTCAACTAGTCAAGGTATTCTCATTTCTTCATAATATTCGTCAATAAGCTTTTCCATTTTGCGCTTATGATATCCCATTCTAGATCATGATCTTGTTTTCCATAGAATGCTTTTTCATAATAATTTGTTAAAACACTCATGTCATCCATATTATAATAATGGTCTACATATTTAGCATAATTACGAAGTGTCTCACCATTTTTAATTGGAATACCGATCCATTTTAACTGTTTCATTAAAGATAAATATGCTCGCATAAATGATTTGTGGTCTTGTTTATTTCGATATTTAAACAATAACCAATATGGATACCATTTTTTCCTAAATAAGAAGAGTAGAGCTACAGTAATAATCGCTGCAGGAATCACATAAAGAAAAATATTAAACACTTTTCCAAAGAATTCTCCAAATGAGAAGTTAAGACCTGATGACCCCCCTGTTTGATCTGGTTGACTAGGAGTTTCGGGTTTCTCCGGTTGCTCAGGTTGTTTCGGTTCATTCACCTCTGGTCGCTCAATTGGGTCAATGTCTGGACTTTTGGATAAGTCATAATAAAACTCAGCAATATTATCGAATCCTTTTGTCGGCTCAAACGGTACCCAGCCAATTCCAGGAAGATATGCTTCCACCCAAGAATGGGCATTGTTGTTCGTCACTTCATAAACCGAGTAATTACCAGATTCTAGTTCCAACCCACTCATTGACATATACTTTAGCAATAAATTCGAATCATTTAACTCATCACCAGCCGTATACCCTTTTACCCATCTTGCAGGAATCCCTATCGAACGCAATAACACAACCATGGAAGTAGAGAAATTATCACAATAGCCGTACATCGTTTCAAACAGAAATTGATCAACATAATCCTGATTCGCTTCTGGATACGGGACATCTTCTGTACGGTATGTAAAACGATAGCTCTTTAAATAACTCTCTATAGCTCTCGCTTTGTCATACCAATTTTCTTCATTTGCTGTAATTGATTCTGCCAATTCTTTTACTCTCTCAGGCAAGCTATCAGGTAATTGAGTATAGCGTTTAATAAACTCTTCTTCTTCAACCGTTATTGAATTTTCAAAACCTATTATTTCTCTTAAAGCATAAATCTCGTATTCTGGTTTTTTATAAATGGCAGAATATAAACTTCTTCCATTCTCTTCATTTGTTGACGGCCATGAAACAAATTCATTTGATAAATTAACTGTGTATTGATTACTAGAGCTAAAAAATTCCAACTTAGAAAGACCATGCGGATAAACTGGATGAGATGAATTTTTGTTCATAAACTCAATGATAATTCGCTCATCTTCTTCTGCATAAAATTCTTCCTCTACAGCTTCAAAAGGAACCTCATCTTCAAAATTAACACTTACTTTATTATCTGACTGTGACAGTACCCATCCTTTACCTGTATATTCATCTTTGACTTCTACTTTCCAATATTCCCTTTCAGTTGTTGCTGCATGAAATACAACCGTATCATCTCCACGGAATGAACCACCTAGTCTTGAATCATCTGGATCATACCCAATTTTTCCAGAACCACTGCCTAAGCCATTATCATGGTGAGTCGCGAATGATTGTAAAAAAGGTAAGGGATCTGGCCAAATAGGTCCTGCTTTCGGTACGAGTACCCCAATACTAGCACTAGCTATGACAATAACCATAATAGATATGATCCATTTCGATTGAATAACTGACTTCATTTTGAGGCGCTCAGTCTCAACTAATCGAATTAAAAATAGTATTCCTAGAAGTAAGAGGCCGATTAAAAACGTTCGTACAATCGCAATATTAGCATTATATGGTGCGAACGAATCAATAACTGCTAAATAAACAATAGTCAAAAGTAAAAAGAGAAATGCCCTCTTCTGAACAGTAATCCAGTAATTTAATAAATAAACAATTAACCAGATAAATAGAAACATGAGAAATGTCCGAAAGGAATCAGTTAATTCTCCCCAGTTTTGACTAAATATTTGAGTTAAGTTTGTTTGAATATCTAAAATTAAGTTTGCAACAAAGCTCTTACTCTCTATATTTTGAGAATAAAATATGAAATTGGTAGCAAATAATATAAAGCCAACATGAATGAGGACATTCGCAATCCAGTGAATACCCAAATAGGCTATGAGGAAACTTAACGCTAGAAAAAAGACAAAAACACCTTTATTTGTAACTTCTCCAATCACATCAAGTGGTCGAAACCATTCCCAGACAAGTAAAAATGCAAAAACATTTAGGACGAATGATTCAATGCCACGCTTCTTAACCATTACCATCCCCCCTTGCTAAACGCATTTACAAATTCACCATCAAAAATGGGCTTTGAAGGGATCCCTCTTTTTCTTGCTAATTCTAAAAAGGAATGTTCTACGGTTGTAAGCTTCTCTCCCTTACCTTTCATTAAAAATATATAGAATTGGCCTTTTTTTCTTGAAAGATAAGTTAACTTTTCAATTAAATGTTGGTCTGCACTATTAATAATTAACAAGGTTGTTCGGTTTTGATTAAGAGATAGCTTTTCGGAGTCAAGTATTGTACTTAGATTCACTTCTGCATCATCTTCAACTTTTGCAAGATGATAAAATAAAGTCCGTTGTTGAAATTCTCCTCGCTGTACAGGGAAATATTCTCTCTTTGCTCCGAATGAATATAGTCCAACTTCTGCCCCTTTTCTTAAGATAGCTGAAACCATGGAGGCTAAAAATTTTACAGCAATCTCAAAATAAGGGTGTGGAGACCGGTCTAGGACAATCATAATATCGTTTGTTTGACTTTGTTCAAATTCCTTCGTCATGATTTCATTCGTTCTTGCAGTCGCTTTCCAGTTAATCCATGAGAATCGATCTCCAGGTTCATATTCTCGAATACTGATTGCCATTGTCGAATCGCGTTGAACTTTATCTCTAGTAGCAGTCATTCCAAGTTCGAACAGATTTTCAAAAGGCTCATAATTTAGTTCTGTTACATTTGGAAAAACTAAAATTTTCTTTTGGGTAGAAAATGACCCTTCCTTTTGAATAAAACCGAACAAATCACCATATTTATACTTTATTTGCTGAAACTCATATTCTCCTCTTGGGATATTATGAATCGTATATTTATAAGTGATATTATTTTTGAACAAAGGATAGATGATTGATTTATTTGGCTGTTCCAATTTTCGCTCAAGCTCTGGAATGACATCTTCAACAATCAAATAAAATAATGGAAAAAATCCTTTTCTCTTAATATTGATTGTAACTTCAACATCTTCTCCTGCAGTAAATTCCAGTTGGTCTATTATTCTTTCAACTTGGAAATGATGTACGCGATAAAAATATAAAGCTATCGTATATAAACCGAGGGGGAGAAAGCTTGTAAATATGAACCAACTTACAAAACCGCCTTGAAACATTGCATAACAAAAACTTGCAATGAGTAAAAAGGCCATGATAACAAAACCGAATACATTTTTTGTTTTGGTCATGAATTTTTTCATTTTTTCACTAACCTTTGTATTGGTACTTGAGTATTGGATAGAATGGAGTAAATAATTTGCTCCTCACTTAATCCTTCATAGCGAGCTTCAGAACGTAAAATTAGCCTGTGAGACAAGACATATGGTGCTAAAAATTGGATATCGTCAGGGACGACATAATCTCTTCCTCTTAAAAATGCATATGATTGTGCAGCCTTTAATAATGCGATCGAACCACGTGGACTAACCCCTAAATAAACTTTTGAATGTTCACGTGTCTTTTTCACAAGACTAATAATGTATTCTTTAATAGAATTGTCGACAAACACTTTTTTTACTTCATTTTGAAGCTCATACAATTCATCAATTGTAATGACAGGCTCTAAATCTTCGACAGATATCCGCTCTCCTGCTCTTGATAACACTTCAAGCTCTTCCTCAGCAGTTGGATAGCCCATCTTCATTTTTAATAAAAATCGATCAAGCTGAGCTTCAGGTAGTGGATATGTACCTTCATATTCAATTGGGTTTTGAGTCGCCATTACAAAAAATGGCTTCGGTAATGTATATGTAAATCCATCTATCGTTACATTTCCTTCTTCCATTCCTTCAAGAAGTGCAGATTGAGTTTTTGGAGAAGTCCGGTTGATTTCATCTGCTAAAATAATGTTCCCCATAATTGGTCCTGGACGAAATTCAAATTCCATTTCTTTCGGATTATAGATCGATACCCCTAATACATCAGAAGGAAGTAAATCTGGTGTAAATTGAATCCGTTTAAAAGAAGCATTTACACTTTTAGCTAAGGTTTTTACTAACATCGTTTTTCCAACACCAGGAACATCCTCTAATAAAACGTGACCTCCAGCTAATAATGCTGTTAAACTTAGTACAGCTTCTTTTTGTTTACCAACCATAATTTTTTCAACATTTTCAAGAACATGTTCTAATTTCGTCTGTAAAGTATTATTCAAAGCCTACTCCCCCTCTATATGTACATTTGTAAAATTTTTATGTCTAGTTTTATAAAAATTTTTTATTTATGTCTATTAGACAACAATTCTTTTTTTAATTGTAACACTATTCTTTATAAATTGTTAATATTTCTTATATTTCACCTTTTCCTTGTACGATATCTTCGAATTTTCCATTTACATTCTAAAGTGAAAAAGGTCTCTAGGCGGATGATTTCCTCGGGTTCTACACGACTTGATCCTTATTGCGCCTTTTGGTTGCTTGCGAAACCTCAAGACTTGTGCTATTCCAGCTAGAGTGCCGCATTTACGTGAATCATAAAAATAGTCGAGAAAAGAATACCTTTTCTCGACAATCTGAGAGATCTTAAATAGACCTACTTTTTAAAACTATGGTGTTAGTAGTTTTATGACATGATTTGGATTAATATATACGGAATCAATAAAGGTACGATTAAATGGTTTTCCTGTTTTTGTTTTTCCAGTTATATCAATGGTAACATTATAAACTCCTTCACCAAATATACCTAAATTTATTGGTGAAGCCGCTGATTTATTTACCATCTTTGCACTCTTTTCTACTAAATTTTTCATATCTTTAAACTCAATTGATACAGATACATTTATATTAGCTAGGTCTATTACGTTTGAAGTATTGCTAATTTGTATGCCTCCAGAACCTAGAGTTGAAATCTGAAGTTCATTATTAAATGCACTATCAAATCCGACTTGGAGTAAATATGCTTCTTTTGAATTTTCACTGACGATGGTCCATTTTCCTTGAATAGGATCCTTCAAATTTAGATAATAATGATGTGCACCATTGAAAAAGTTGGATTCATCCTGTGCCTTATTAAAATTGGTATACCGGTTACCTTTTGGATCAATCAATGTTATTTTAGAATCCCTTTTATTACTCATCCAATCGATATAAAGATTTTGCACTCCTTCTTCAACATAGAAAGATTCGGATCCTCTCCCTTTGATTTCACCTCCACGATAGTAAGTTTGTATTGCATCCTTTCTTTCCTCCTGATAGAGCTCTATATCTTGATCCCAATCTGATTGTAAAGTTGATGCAGTTAAATACGGACGGATATATGAAAAGGTATAGCTACCTGTTTTGATTGTTGTGTGGTTCCAGTCTCCTACTCTAATTACAGTACCTGTTGGCAATTTAGCTCGATTGACGGTTACAAGTCCATCATTATCCCCATAGGAACTTAAATACAGTCCACCAAAATATAACGCACTACCAAACGAACCCCACTTTTTACCTGCCATTGTATAAAAAGGTACTTTTGATACATTTGCATGTGTATCTGTTTGACTTCGGAAATTTTGCATATAGCCTGTTTGTAACGAATAAGTTGCATCATTTTTACTACCTAATAATCCTGCAAGCCAACTCGCCCAAGAACTATAAGCCAGATTGGCAATTTCTGTTCCGTGATGTGGGCTACCTAATGTAATCACCCGTTTTACATAAGGATAAGCCCCGTAGTGCACGATTGCAGATTGAGTATCTACTCCACCTTTACTATGGCTTACAACGACTAATTTTTTATTACCAAAATAGGTATAAATTTCTCCTAATTTTTGGGCAAGCAAACTACCATTATTCCACATATTCTTATCTGGATATAAATTAATAAATGCTGTTTGATAACCGTACTGGTAAGCAAGCTCATCCATATCATTGTCCACTCGCCACGTATCAGATGAACTATTGTATCCATGCACAAATACTATTGGTGCTTTATTTGGGTCAATGGTTGAAGGAGTTGGCCCAACAAACCATTCTCCTGGATTCGTACTTGGAGTACCTTTTCCAAGTGATCCCGCATGGACTTGAAATGGTAAAAGTAAAATGAACGATAAAAGAATAAGAATGACTTTTCTTTTCATGTAATACCTCCCTTCATATTCCTATATAGACTATATGCCTTCATTTTTAATTACTTGATAAAATTGTTTTGTCCCATAAAAATAGCCACTATAGACCTATTTATCTATAGCGGCTTTAATAATTCCATCTTTTATTTCTTCAAATTTTTCATGAATAAAAGCGTTTAATGGTGTTTCGGGAATCGAGTCAATATTCTTTACCGCAGTTCTTGCACACTCCATCGCTTTCTCAAAATTGGCAAATTCTAAGTAGCACAATGCGCGGTAAATATCAATAGAATACACAAGTGCCAGATCATATGGATGATGAAGATAATCTGGAACATGTTCGTGTGCTTTTTCTAATATAGTGAGTGCTTCTTCAAATCTCTTTAATCCGTATAATGCTTTTCCAGCCGTTAAAAGATTATAAGGAGAAACTTCATCCAAATCCTCAATATCTTGAATTAAAGGCTGAACTACTCGATATGCACCTTCATAGTCTTCATCCCGAAACATTAACAACTCTGCTTGAAGAATATAGTAAAGATAAACAGAATCCTTATCATCTGCAAATTCCCCATATAATTTTAATTTTTGAGCATAATATTGGAGCTTTTCCTCGTCCTGATATAAAAGAGCATACGCACCGTAAAGACGGTATAAATCATTGATTCTGTAAAAAATTTTATGTTGTTTGGAATATTCAATCCCATTTTCCAATACAGTAATTGCACGGTCAACATGACCAACAGCAAGTAGAAGCACAGCTTCAAAATAGTCAAAATTCAATCGAGTCGTTGGATCGATAAACGGATATGCACTTTCTATTTGTTTTCTTTCCTTTATTAAGATCTCTAATGATTTCTCGTAATTTCGATTGTTCATTTCAACACCAGAATAGAACCTTGCAATATCTGCTCGTCTAGCGGATAATTTCATTTCTACATATATATCTGCCGCTCTTTCAATGAAAGGCTGCCAACCATCTTTTTTTAGATTGTAAAGACAACGACCATACAAATCCAAAAGCCTAGCTGATTCATAGTTTTTTGAAAGCTTGTCAATGTATGGAGTAACAAGATCAATAACCTGAGTAAAATATTTCTCACTTTCTTCAATTTTGACTATACTGGTATATATTTTCTCAACTTTCTCGAGAAGATCTCTCAATTCTTGGGTGCTGACTTCTTCTAATAATTCACCAACTTCAACACCAAGTCTTTTGGCAATATAATTCAAGCTTTCAATTGAAGGTTGAGCTTTATTATTTTCAATTAAACTTAGCATCCCTTTCGTAAGCTCAGTCCCCGCTAACTCTTCTAAAGTCATTTTTTTCTGTTTTCTTATAGACCTAATTCGACTACCTAAAGTACTAATTTGTTACACCCCCAATTTCTATAGTTAAATTATATTAAACTTAAACGATAAAATAAAGAAAAAAAACTTAAAAAATGTTTAATTTAATTAAACAAAAGTATTGATTTCAAATTTTCCGTATGTTATTATTTGTTTAACGAAATTAAACAAATCTTGTTAAATAAATTTTTCGAATAAAGGGGAATGGAATTTATGTATACAGAGGAAGCAAAAATAAAAAGAGCCACATATCATTTGTGGACATTTATGACAAGTAAACTTATTTCTTCATTTGGATCTAATGTTTATGCGTTTGCCATTAGCTTCTATATTTTACAAGTTACAGCTTCGGCATCAATATTCGCTATTAATTTAATTTGTAGTATTTTACCAAGAATTTTAGTTGGACCAATTGCTGGGTATGTAGCAGATAACTTTTCTAAGAAACGTACAATTATTATTGCTCAAATCGTCCAAACACTTACAATCGGTGGGCTACTCATTTATACCATTAGTTTTGGACTATCCCTTTACGCGATTTATACAACTACCATTGTATTATCCTTAGCATCATCATTCTCAACAGTTACATTTTCTTCATCAATTACAAGACTTATTGACGAAGCTAGAATTCAAAGAGCAATGTCTTTAAATCAAATGTCAGTCTCAATCGCTACAATTGGTGGACCAGTTGCTGGAGGTATTTTATACGGTACAGTATCAATTCCTGTTTTTCTAGCAATTTATATGACGGCATCAGCAATTGCTGTTATTTTAGATGCAACAATGAACTTCAATCTTTTCGCTAAACCGAAAGATCCTTCTAAACCAAAAGTAAGAGAATCGGCTATTCAAAACTTTAAAGAAGGCCTTGTCTATTTACGTAAACAGAAATTAATTACAGCTCTTATGTTCGTTGCTTTACTAGTCAATTTTCTCTTTGGAGCAGTTCAAGTCGGATTTTCTTATGTATTAATTAATTTACTTCATATGGAATCCCAGCATGTTGGGATTATTGAAGGAGCTCTTGCAGTCGGATTTCTAATCGGATCCATTTATTTCTCAATTGGAAAAGAAGTGAAATACCCATTACTAGTCTCTAAACGTGGAATCATTGGAATGGGATTAGGTATGGGGGCAATCAGTATCCCGCTGTTCATAACATTAAGTTATTGGGGGAACTTTACAATAAACTTAATCATAATGTTATCTATAGGCATGCTATCAATTGTAGTAAATACACCAGTTGGAGTAGTTATGCAAAAAACGATTGATAATGATTATAAAGGTCGTGTTTTCTCTATCCTTGAAACAACAAGTATGGCATTAATGCCTTTAGGAATGGTCATATTTGGTTTCCTTTATGATTTACTTCCTGCAGAGTGGGTTTTAATTGGAACGACAATCATTCTAATAGTCATTGTCCTTTATTTACTCAGACCATCTGTTATCTATAACGTTTATCCAGAATTAAATAAACGAAATCAACAAATGAGCAAAGTTGAAACAACTGCATAAATAAAAAAGAGAGCTTGCATTAGTGAATAAATTTCACTGATTAGCAAGCTCTTTTTTATTTTTAAAATCCTTCTAAAACTATTTAACACCGCTCTCCAAAATTTTGAATTGTTTTGCCTCACAATCGATTTCAGCTAAAGCACCATATGGAATGATAAATTTAGGTTCTGTATGACCAAAATTTAAATTATAAAGAATTGGAAGCTCGGTTAGATCATACTCTTTCATGACAGTCAAAATGACTTCTTTATACTCATCGTAAAACTGTTCATCTTGAGGCTTACCAAAAATTATTCCATTTGCACGTTGTAAAATATTTTGCGCAGCATAATTACGAAGCCAATATTTTAATGAGGTTGGGCTTGGTTTTTCCTCAGATGTCTCAAAAAAGAGGATACTATTTTCCCAGTATGACTGATCTGGCCAGATTTCAGTACCTTTGGCAAATTCAAGTACTTCGATACAACCGCCCAATAAACGACCACTGACTTTGCCCTTACCTTGTAACACTTCATAGCCTTGATTCTTGTTCATCTTTCTCTTAACATTGCGATTATCTTCCAACCATTCGATTCTCTCACTCGTCCACTCTTTTGCAGGATCAATTTCTCCAATTGGATCATTTGAGAAAAATGTCCGTTTAACTGATTCAATTGTATAAGGGTCCATTTCTACATTTTCTGCAAAATCTACTAAAACAGATGGTCCATAAAACGAAGAAACTCCTGCTTTTAAGCAAAACAAGTGTTGAATAGTAGTATCTGAGTATCCGACAAAAATTTTCGGGTTACTTCGGATAACTTCATAATCAATATATGGAAGTAAACGAATACTATCCTCTCCACCAATATTGGCGAAGATTGCTTTAATACTTGGATCCTTAAAAGCATTCATGAAATCCTCTGCTCGAGCTATAGGATTTTCATAAACAAACTTTGAACCTTTTAAACTATTTGGCATTGGAACTACCTGTAAACCAAATACTTCTTCTAATCTTTTCACACCTTGTTCGTAACGCCAACGAATTTCTTCATCTCCCGCTCCTCCCCATGAAAGGCTAACAGTCGCTACCTTATCACCAGGATTTAATTTATACGGTTTAATTAACACTGGATTTCCCCCTTTGTAAAAAAAAGACCTCCTATACTCGGAGGTCTTATGAGATTATTTTAGTATACACGATTTATTTAGGTTTAATCATTTCTTCTGGTCTAACAATTTCATCAAATTGTTCTTCAGTTAAATAACCAAGTTCTAACGCTGCAGCTTTAAGCGTTGTTCCTTTTTTATGAGCAAGCTTCGCAATTTGAGCCGCCTTTTCATAACCAATATGTGGATTTAAAGCTGTAACTAGCATTAATGATTCATTTAAATATTTTTGAATGACATCATGATTTGGTTCAATACCAACTGCACAATTCTCATTGAAGGAACGAATACCATCTGCTAAAAGCTCCGCACTTTGTAAGAAATTATAAATGATGACTGGTTTGAAGACGTTTAACTCGAAATTCCCTTGACTTGCGGCAATACCGATTGTTACGTCATTACCCATTACTTGTGCAGCAATCATAGTTAGAGCCTCACTTTGTGTTGGGTTCACTTTTCCTGGCATGATAGAAGAACCTGGTTCATTTTCAGGAATAGTAATTTCACCAATTCCACATCTAGGGCCACTTGCTAGCCAACGAACGTCATTGGCAATTTTCATTAAGTCAGCAGCTAAAGCTTTTAATGCTCCATGTGCATAAGTAATTTCATCATGGCTTGTTAATCCATGGAATTTATTTGGAGAAGTATAGAAATCACTTCCTGTTAATCTAGCAATCTCTTCAGAAACTAATGCTCCAAATTCAGGATGTGTGTTAATTCCTGTACCGACCGCTGTTCCTCCAATAGCAAGAGATTTCACTTTGTTAATGGATTCTTTCACGAACTCTAAAGAGCGTTCTAACATGTAAACCCAGCCACTTATCTCTTGGCCAAGAGTTAATGGTGTAGCATCTTGTAAGTGTGTACGACCAATTTTCACGATATCCATAAATTGGTTTTGCTTTTCTAATAAAACATTACGCAATCCTTCAATTTCAGGAATTAATTTGGTTTCTACATAGCAAACAGCCGCAACATGCATAGCTGTTGGAAACGTGTCATTAGAACTTTGCCCCATATTTACATCATCATTTGGATGAAGCTTTAAGTCAGAACCTTTTTCACGTAAAATTTCGTTACCACGATTAGCGATCACTTCATTTAAGTTCATATTAGACTGTGTACCACTACCTGTTTGCCAAACTTTTAAAGGAAAATGATCTTTTAATTTCCCTTCAATAATTTCATCAGCAGCTTGGATAATGGCATTTGCTTTTTCATCAACAAGTTTACCCAATTTGTTATTCACAACCGCACAGCTTCTTTTTAAAATCGCAAACGCTTTAATTAATTCTTCAGGCATTGTAATTTGACTGATTGCAAAGTTTTGTAAGCTGCGTTGTGTTTGTGCTCCCCAATATTTATCCGCAGGAACTTTAATTTCTCCCATTGTATCTCTTTCAATACGGTATACTACCAAGATGACCCCTCCTGTTTTTACAAAAGCGTTTTCATAAATACAATCTTATTATAGTAAATTTATAAAAACAAATCTATTATTTAACCAAATAACAAAATTTAATCTTTTTGTAAAACAAAAAGGATCCCTCTGTTAAAGGATCCCTTCCAAAACCATCTCACTCTTTGGAGACTCCATTTTCTATTCATTTTCCAACCCTATTTTTTCAAAAATATAGTCCACATTCTTCAAATGATATGTGTAATCGAAACATTCATCGATTTCTTCTTGGGTTAACACACGGCTAATCAATTCACTAGCTTCCAAAAGCTTTTTGAAGTGTGTTTCTGTCTCCCACGCTTCCATTGCTTTAGGTTGAACGATATCATAAGCTTCTTCACGTGCCATTCCTTTATCAATGAGCTTTAATAATACTCGTTGTGAAAAAATAACTCCATGTGTCTTATCAATATTTCGTTTCATATTTTCTGGAAATACCGTTAAGTTTTTCACAATGTTTCCAAAACGGTTTAACATGTAGTCAAGAGCAATCGTCGCATCAGGTAAAATGATTCGTTCTGCAGAGGAATGTGAAATATCTCGTTCATGCCACAGTGACACATTTTCATATGCAGTAACCATGTACCCTCGAATTAAACGAGCCATACCTGTCATGTTCTCAGAGCCAATTGGGTTTCGTTTATGAGGCATTGCTGATGATCCTTTTTGACCTTTCGCGAACCGTTCCTCCACTTCTCGTACTTCTGTTCTTTGTAATCCACGGATTTCTGTAGCAAATTTTTCAATTGAAGTAGCAATTAAGGCGAGTGTAGAAATGTAAGCAGCATGACGATCTCTTTGCAAAGTTTGAGTTGATACAGGTGCTGGAGTAAGACCAAGTTTTTCACAAACATATTTTTCAACAAAAGGGTCAATATTGGCATATGTACCGACTGCTCCTGATAATTTACCAAATTCTATATTTTTTGCAGCTAGTTCAAAGCGTTCTAAGTTTCGCTTCATTTCTTCATACCAAAGAGCCAGTTTCAATCCAAATGTAGTTGGTTCTGCATGAACACCATGGGTACGTCCCATCATGACTGTATGTTTATGTTCTATCGCTTTATTTTTTAGTATCTCAATAAATTGATGTAAGTCTTTCCGGATAATTTCATTAGCTTGCTTTAATAAATAAGAAAGGGCTGTATCGACGACATCTGTAGAAGTTAATCCATAATGCACCCATTTTCGTTCTTCACCTAATGTTTCAGAAACAGCTCTAGTAAAAGCTACAACATCATGGCGAGTTTCTTTTTCAATTTCGTAGATTCTTTTCATATCAAATGAAGCATTTTCTCTTAATTTACGTACATCTTCTTTCGGTATAACACCAAGCTCACTCCATGCCTCACATGCAAGAAGCTCAACTTCTAACCATGCATGAAATTTATTTTCTTCTGTCCAAATTTTACCCATTTCTTCTCTAGTGTAACGTTCAATCATTTTGTTACCTCCTTAAGTTACCGATCTAAAACGACATGATTACTAAAACCTTGGTAGAATATTTTATTTGTTGTAACCTATCAATTACTATTTAAGCGTAAACTTTCATTTAAAGCTTACTTTCTTCACGTCTTCAACCATACCAATAAAACTTCATCATTTTCAAGGTAGTTTATCCAAAAAATTACAATATTTTTCTAATATATGAATTCATATTCGTGTATTATATAGGATGTAAGAATTATAAATATAGATGAGGTGGAAAGATATGTCATCAGTTGTAGTAGTAGGCACTCAATGGGGCGACGAAGGAAAAGGTAAAATTACAGATTTCTTAAGCGAAAATGCAGAAGTGGTCGCTCGTTACCAAGGTGGAGATAACGCAGGTCATACGATTAAATTTAATGAGAAAACATATAAACTGCACTTAATCCCATCAGGTATATTCTACCCAGATAAACTAGCAGTGATTGGTAATGGTGTCGTAGTCAATCCAAAATCATTAGTGAGAGAAATTCAATATTTACACGATCATCAAATCTCAACAGCTAATTTAAGAATCTCCGATCGTGCACATGTGATTCTGCCTTATCATATTTTACTAGACCAATTACAAGAAGAATCAAAAGGTGATCAAAAAATTGGTACAACAATTAAAGGAATTGGTCCAGCATATATGGATAAAGCTTCTCGTGTTGGCATCCGGATTATTGATTTATTAGATAAAGATATTTTTAGTGAACGTTTACGAATCAATCTTGAAGAAAAGAATCGTATGTTTACGAAAATGTATGATCATGAGCCACTAAAATTTGAAGATATTTTTGAAGAATACTATCAATATGGTCAACAAATTAAACAGTATGTTTGTGATACGTCTGTCATTTTAAATGATGCCCTAGACCAAGGAAAACGAGTATTATTTGAAGGTGCTCAAGGGGTCATGCTTGATATCGATCAAGGAACATATCCATTTGTAACGTCCTCTAATCCTGTAGCAGGTGGGGTTACAATTGGTTCAGGAGTCGGACCATCTAAAATAAATAAAGTAGTCGGTGTATGTAAAGCTTATACTTCTCGTGTAGGTGATGGACCGTTCCCTACTGAACTATTTGATGAAATTGGTCAACAAATTCGTGAAGTAGGTAAAGAATATGGAACTACTACTGGAAGACCACGCCGTATTGGTTGGTTTGATTCCGTTGTAATGCGTCATTCTAAACGAGTATCAGGAATTACAAACTTATGCTTAAATTCTATTGATGTGCTAACTGGGTTAGATACCATTAAAATCTGTACCGCTTATCAAAAACCAAACGGTGAGATAATTGAACATTATCCAGCTTCTTTAAAAGAATTAGCTGAGTGTAAACCAGTGTATGAAGAACTTCCTGGTTGGAAAGAAGATATTACAAAGTGTAAATCATTAAATGAATTACCTGAAGCCGCTAGAAATTATATTCGCCGCATTTCTGAACTTGTTGGTGTCCGTATTTCAACATTCTCTGTAGGTCCAGATAGAACCCAAACAAACGTAATCGAAAGCGTATGGGGGTAAAATTTACAAATAGCTAATACATAAAGAAAAAGCCATTGACACTCTGAAAAGGGTCATCAATGGCTTTTATTAGATCTAAAAAAAGAGGCTACTCAAAAGTTTGGAAAACTCATGAGAAGCCTCTTCTCATATTTATTTTTGCTTGCTTTTATTGATACAATCTAAATGTTCATTCAACAGAATCTAATGGGCTTATTACATCATGCCTCCCATTCCGCCCATGTCTGGCATGCCACCTTTGTTTTCTTCTGGGATGTCAGCAACAACCGCTTCAGTTGTTAAGAACATCGCAGCTACACTTGCAGCATTTTGTAGAGCAGAACGAGTTACTTTAGTTGGGTCAACGATACCAGACTCAACCATGTTTACCCATTCACCAGTTGCAGCATTGAAACCAATGCCAACTTCTTCTTTTTTCAAGCGTTCAACAACTACAGAACCTTCTAGACCTGCGTTGTGAGCGATTTGACGAACTGGCTCTTCTAATGCACGAAGAACGATTTTCACACCAGTTGCAACATCACCTTCAGCTTCGATAGCAGCAACTTTATTGTAGATATTCATTAATGCTGTACCACCACCAGCTACAATTCCTTCTTCAACTGCAGCACGAGTGGAGTTTAGAGCGTCTTCGATACGTAATTTACGTTCTTTTAGCTCAGTTTCAGTTGCAGCACCAACTTTGATTACTGCTACACCACCAGCTAATTTTGCAAGACGTTCTTGTAATTTCTCTTTATCGAATTCAGAAGTTGTTTCTTCTAATTGTGCTTTAATTTGGTTAACACGAGCTGCAATATTTTCAGCTTCTCCTGCACCTTCAACAATTGTTGTATTTTCTTTTGTTACAACAACTTTAGCAGCACGACCTAATTGTGTAATGTTAGCAGATTTTAAGTCTAAACCTAAATCTTCTGTAATTACTGTACCACCAGTTAAAATAGCGATATCTTCTAACATTGCTTTACGACGATCACCGAATCCAGGAGCTTTAACAGCTACTGCAGTGAATGTACCGCGAAGTTTATTTAATACTAAAGTTGCTAAAGCTTCACCTTCAACATCTTCAGCAATTAATAATAATGGTTTACCTTGTTGAACAACTTGTTCTAATACTGGTAAGATTTCTTGAATGTTAGAAATCTTTTTGTCAGTGATTAAAATGTAAGGATTGTCAAGTACTGCTTCCATTTTGTCAGAGTTTGTAACCATGTATGGAGAAGCATATCCACGGTCAAATTGCATACCTTCAACAACATCTAATTCAGTTGTGAAGCCTTTAGATTCTTCAATTGTGATAACACCATCATTACCAACGCGTTCCATAGCCTCTGCAATTAATTGACCTACTTCTTCATCAGCTGCAGAAATAGATGCTACTTGAGCGATAGAAGCTTTACCTTCGATTGGTTTTGAAATTTCTTTTAATGCTTCAAGAGCAGTTGCTACAGCTTTGTCGATTCCTTTACGGATACCCATTGGATTTGCACCAGCTGTAACGTTTTTCAATCCTTCACGGATCATAGCTTGTGCTAAAACAGTTGCAGTTGTAGTACCGTCCCCAGCAACATCATTTGTTTTGCTTGCTACTTCTGCAACAAGTTTTGCACCCATATTTTCAAATGGATCTTCTAATTCGATTTCTTTTGCGATAGTTACGCCATCATTTGTAATTAATGGAGAACCAAATTTTTTCTCAAGAACAACGTTACGTCCTTTAGGTCCTAATGTAACTTTAACAGCATCTGCTAATTGATCTACACCACGTAACATTGCACGGCGAGCTTCTTCACTAAATTTAATTTGTTTTGCCATATATAAAAGCCTCCTTACAATATTTTGATTGCATATTTCTGAATCTTATAAGTTATGATAAATAGTGACGAAATTATTGTAAGACAGCTAAAATGTCACTTTCGCGTAAAACTAAGTATTCTTTTCCTTCATATTTCACTTCTGTACCAGCATATTTTGAGAAGATAATACGATCGCCGACACTTACTTCAAGTGCAACGCGTTCTCCGCTGTCTAGAACACGACCACTTCCAACGGCTACAACTTTACCTTCCTGAGGTTTTTCCTTTGCAGTATCAGGTAAAACAATACCGCTGGCAGTTTTTTCTTCAGATTCAACAAGTTCAATAACTACGCGATCACCAAGTGGTTTTAACACAATGAACAACCTCCTCAAGATTTTTAAATGTATCTTATTAGCACTCTTAATACTTGAGTGCTAATTCCAATTATTATAATAATGAATTAGTTTTTTATTTGCAAGTGACATGCTATAAAATTTTTCATTTTTTACCATGTATAATTCTCATAGATCAAATGAATTAGTCAAACTATCAAAAATCATATAAAATAAGAATAGTATCAAATGGATATGATGGAGAGGGACATATTTTGAAAAAAATATATAAGAGCATTGTTTTAACATATATTGCACTACATTTATCTCCAGTAATTGGTGTTCCTATTACATCTCTTTTTTTTGAAGGGCAAGGAACGCAAGATGAAGTGCAATTTAAAGCCTATACGACTTGGCTTGTATTAAGCTTTTCGGCGACATTAATCATTACTCTATTTCTTTTAAGAAAAGAATATTTTTCTTCTAACCGAAAAGCGATCCCTTTGGCCCAAACGATTATTTGGATTATACTTGGTGTATTTTTAGCATTTGCCGCACAAATACTAGCAGTGCAAATAGAAAAATTATTTGGAGTTACGCCAGGGTCAGAGAATACAAGAGAAATTATTTCAATGATTGAAGTAGCACCTCAAGTCATTTTAGTAAGTTCTGTCATCGCTCCTATTCTCGAAGAAATTGTCTTTCGTAAGATTATTTTTGGCACTTTACATAAAGAGGTTAACTTTTGGATAGCAGCTCTTATTAGCTCGCTTATCTTTTCAGTGGCACATTTCGAACTAAATCATATTCTTTTATATGCATCATTAGGTTTGACTTTTGCCTTCTTATATGTAAAAACAAATCAAATCCTTGTTCCTATTATGACTCACATCTTAATGAACTCCATCGTTGTCTTTTTACAAGTGACAAATGGACACGCGAATTCTATCAATGATGGAAATATAATTGGAATGATTGAATCCTTCTTATTCAACATGATATCTATATTCAAAATTTCAATATTTGGAGGCTATTAATGAAATCACCTTTAACCATTGCCATTGTTTATATGCTTTTAGGCGTTATTTTTACATTTTTTGCTATCCAGCAAGTGCTATCTAGCGGCTGGGGGTTATTTGCTTATATATTAATTATTTTAGCTACATTAGATTTTGGCTCAGGTCTTAGAATGCTAATTATGTTTTTTCAAATGAAAAGAAGAAAAAGCTGACCATAATTTTTTTGACAAGAAAAACGGCTAGAAAGTCTAGCCGTTTTGCATATTTCTATTCTTCTCCAAATTCCTCACTATAATCATCTAGGTCATCAGGAGAATAATGGTTTATAAAGTAAACGAATGATTGCAATTCAACCGCTAAATCAATATGATGAACACTAATATGTGATGGAACATTTAATCGAGCTGGTGTAAAATTTAAAATCCCTTTAATATTTGTTTTTAAAAGGCGATCGGTAACAACTTGGGCAACATTAGCAGGAACTGTTAAAATTGCAACTGGAATGTCCTCTTTAACAAGACGATCTTCTAATTCATCCATACTAATGATTTCAACATCTCCAATTTTTTTACCAATTCGTTCTTTATTCACATCAAAAGCGTACACAATCTTAGTATTATTGTTTTTCATAAAGTTATACTGTAGTAAGGCAGTACCTAAGTTCCCTACACCAATGAGTACAACTTTTGTTAGTTCATCTTGGTTTAAAATCTTTCTAAAGAAAGAAAGCAAATATTGTACATTATATCCGTAGCCTTTTTTACCTAATGCTCCAAAGTAAGAAAAATCACGTCTGATAGTGGCAGAGTCGACTTTTACCGCTTCACTTAATTCAGCGGAAGATACGCGCTGTTTTCCAGATTGATATAAATTTTGCAAGAAACGATAATACAGCGGAAGTCTCTTTGCTGTAGCTTTTGGTATTTTAATTTGTTCTACTGACATTTTCCTTCCTCCAGTGTTGAAATTTTCTTCCGGATGATTCCCCTCTTAATCTGGAAATTCTATTATAAATAGAAATCGTAAACGCTTCCAACGAAGGATTGTAGGTTATGTTCTCTTCTACACAATTAACCATAACATTATCTTTTCTTTAATAATACACAAATTTTGGTAAAATGTCTTCTTATTTTCCCTAAATTGAATTAAGTTGATATTTTTCTAAACTATCATGTACTATTTTAATAACGTCATTTTTTATGTTACTGAGGTGTATACAATGATTTTACTACAAGTGAATCAGTTAACTAAATATTTTGGTGCTGAACTTATTTTATCAAATATAAAATTAGAAATTCAAAGTCGTGATCGTGTCGCACTAGTTGGTAGAAACGGTGCTGGAAAATCCACATTATTAAAAATTATTTCAGGCCAACTTTCCTATGATTCTGGTGAAATAATTATGCCAAAGGATACGACCATTGGCTATTTAGATCAACATACAGGATTACAATCTGACAATACCATTTGGGATGAAATGCTAACAGTATTTCAAGATTTAATTGATATGGAAAAGAAATTAAGGGCATTAGAGGCTCAAATGTCTGACCCAGACTTAATTCAAAATGAACAACAATTCCAACGCATTTTATCTGAATATGATCAGCTTCAAATCGTTTTTAAAGATAAAGGTGGCTATCAATATGAAGCAGATATTCGGTCAGTCCTTCATGGATTAAACTTCCATCACTTTGATTATGCTACGAAAATCTCAACATTAAGTGGTGGACAGAAGACTCGACTTGCCTTGGGAAAACTATTGTTATCTAAACCTGATTTGCTCATTTTGGACGAGCCAACCAACCATTTAGATATTGAAACACTCACATGGCTTGAACAATATTTACAATCTTATTCAGGTGCCATTCTTATCGTCTCCCATGATCGTTATTTCTTAGATAAAGTCGTTACTCAAGTATATGAATGTTCCCGTATGAAGCTAACAAAGTATAACGGAAACTATAGCCAATACTTAATTCAAAAGGCTGAAAACTATGAACGTGAGCTTAAGCTGTATGAGAAACAACAAGAAGAAATTGCAAGAATAAAAGATTTCATTCAGAAAAATATTGTTCGTGCCTCCACGACTAAACGAGCGCAGAGTAGAAGAAAAGCTTTAGAACGTATGACCATTATGGATCGTCCTCTTGGTGATGAAAAATCAGCTTCATTTTCTTTTCAAATTGAACGGCAAAGTGGAAATGAAGTATTAAATGTTTCTGACCTTTCCATCGGATATACTAATGAACCTATTTCTAGTAATATCCAGTTTCGGATTACGCGTGGGGATAGTATCGCTCTACTTGGCCCAAATGGAGTAGGAAAATCAACTCTATTGAAAACATTAATTAATATGCTCGAGCCATTAAAAGGGGCCATTCGGTTCGGATCTAATGTAACGGTTGCTTACTATGACCAAGAACAAGCAAATCTTACTTCAAATAAAAAAGTATTAAATGAACTATGGGATGATTATCCATTAGTTCCAGAGAAAGATATTCGAAATATATTAGGTAATTTTCTATTTTCTGGGGATGATGTGTTAAAACCTGTCTCAACATTAAGTGGAGGAGAAAAGGCACGACTTTCCTTAGCTAAACTTATGATGCAAAAGGCCAATTTTCTCATTCTAGACGAGCCGACTAACCACCTTGATTTAGATAGTAAAGAAATATTAGAAAATGCTCTTATCGATTATCCTGGTACCATTCTGTTTGTTTCCCATGACCGTTATTTTATTAACCGACTTGCAACAAAAGTTTATGAACTAAGCAATAATGGAATCACTGAATTCCTAGGGGATTATGATTACTATTTAGAAAAGAAAGAAGAAATTCTTGAAACAGAAAAACAGATGGAAATTCAAAAATCTCTATCCACAAAAGAACAAGAATTATCTTCTCGTAAAAATAGCTATGAAAAGGATAAAGAATTAAAGCGTCTTGAGCGTCAGCGGAAACGTCGAATTGAGGAAATCCAAAATCAAATAGAGCAGCTTGAAGAAGAAATTTCCTTAAAGGAAATGGAATTAACGAAAGAAGAAGTCTATACCGATCATGTGAAAGTGGCTGAATTAACAACAGCTATTCAACAAGCGAAAGAAAATGTGGAAGCTTTAATGGAAGAATGGGCAGAACTTGAAGAATAATATGGATAAGTAATATTATTATCCACATTATTATACACAATATTAACAAGATTATATAAAGCATTTCATAACTTATCCCCAAATTTCACAATTAATATATTGGTTATCCACAGATTGTTTGTTGATAACCACTAAAAAAACGACTTTATCAACATCTGTTGGAAAGTCGTTTTCTTTTTTAAAACTTATTTAAGCTAACTAATAGAGCTGGATAGTTCTTATTTGCTATTAAACACCTCTAGATCTAATCCTGGGTTCGCATTTAAAGTGGAGTCCGCTCGAATTCCTTTTTGATAAAAAATACTTCCTGCAGCCGCAATCATTGCCGCATTATCTGTACATAAGCTTAGTGGTGGAATGACTAGTTCAATCCCTTGTTCATTTTGAACAGCCTCTTCAAGTCTCGTCCGCAAGCCCTTATTAGCAGCAACACCACCAGCTAATAAAATTTGCTTCACATGATAATCTCGTGCTGCTCGCATTGTTTTCTCTACTAATACTTCAATTACACTTTCTTGAAAACTACACGCTAAGTCTTCTGGATTAATTGTTATTCCTTTTTGAGAAGCATTATGAAGGGTATTGATTACTGCAGACTTTAAACCACTAAAACTAAAATCATATGACCCGTCTTCTAACCAAGCTCTTGGAAGATCGATTGTCGGTTGACCAAGACTAGCTAATCGATCAATATGTGGTCCTCCTGGATATGGTAAATTAAGCGTTCTAGCCACTTTATCATATGCTTCTCCAGCTGCATCATCTCTGGTCTGTCCGATAACTTCAAAATGGCCATGTTCTTTCATATATACTAATTCTGTATGTCCACCAGAAACAACAAGAGAAATTAATGGAAATTCCATTTCTTTAACAAGTCGATTAGCATAAATATGACCTGCAATATGATGAACAGGAATGAGCGGAATAGAATGAGCAAAAGCTAAAGTTTTCGCTGTTTCTACCCCTATTAACAACGCACCAACTAATCCAGGTCCACTTGTAACCGCAATACCTGTTAAATCAGAGAAATCTAGATCTGCCTTTTTCATCGTTTCTTCTAAAACCAATGTGATTTGCTCCACATGATGTCTAGAAGCAATTTCTGGCACAACACCACCAAATCGTTTATGGCTTTCAATTTGAGAAGCCACGACATTGGCGACAATTTCTGTACCGTTTTTTATTATAGCGGCTGCTGTTTCATCACAGCTTGTTTCAATACCTAATATATATTCATCACTCATATAAATTCACCCACATTACTAAAGCATCTTCATGATTATCAGAATAGTATCCTTTTCTTATACCACCATTTTGGAATCCAAATTTCCGATAAAGATTTTGCGCAACATAATTAGAAACACGAACTTCAAGTGTAACCGTTTTTCCACCTTTAACAAAAATGGTTTCCAATAATTTAGTCATCAATTTTTCTCCTAGTTTCATCCCTCTGAAACCTGGTAACACTGCAATATTCGTAATATGCGCTTCATCAATAATCACCCATACACCACCATAGCCAACAAGCCTTCCTTCAATTTCCATTCCAATATAAATGGCATATGGGTTCATCGTTAATTCTTGAATAAAAGCTTCTTTGCTCCATGGGGCTGTAAATGAAGCTTGATCAATTTGAACAATCTCATCAACATCATGAATAGTTAATATGCGAAATTTTGGATCCACTTCCCAAGCATTCCTTTCTTATTTCCGGCTTTCTCTCTCCGCACTTTTCTTAATTAATGTATGCTTCTTTCTTTATTTTGACTTCTTTAAGTTTTCTTTCCATTTTGCTTCAGCTTCTGCTAGCCTTGCATAATTTGGTACAAAAGTATGAATCTCCTCTTCCTCTAAATCTTTTCCAATCAGAGCAAGTTCGCCTGGTCTTGGTATCTGGATGGTTATTGGAGCATAGTGAGCTTGATTATCTAATATAGCTTTAAGACTATCCTCATGTATACTAACATCATTTCCAACAAAAAGAATTGGTTTCGTTTTATCTTTTAATCGGTACGCCCACTCTTCAATGGAAATATATCGGTCTTGTTCAACACTTTGGATAGAATCATTTTCGAATTCATACAATCCAGTATAAATAAACCCTCTTCTTGCATCTATAATTGGAGAAATATACCCATTAAAATACCTTGCACTTGATGCCATTGTCATTAAGCTGGAAACTCCGACGAGTGGTATTTTTAACGTCCAAGCTAAAGTTTTCCCAATAGTTACACCTATTCTTAAACCTGTATATGAGCCTGGACCTTTTGCAACAACAACTTTTTCAATTTGACTCTTATCTATCCCACAATCATTTAATAAATATTCAATGGCTGGCAAAACACGAGTCGAATGATTACGTTTGATATTTGTTATATACTCTCCAATTACTTTATTATCACTGACTAATCCAACACCTAGCACATTAGTAGAAGTATCTATAGCTAAAACATTCATTCCAATAACTCCTTGCATAATTGTATATATCTCGCACCATTTGGTTTAAACACAATCTTTCTTGTCGTATCATCAATATGGTAAATCTCAATCGTTAAACGTTCTTTCGGAAGTTGGTCATCGATAATATGTGCCCATTCAATTACCGTTACACCATCTCCATGAAAGTATTCGTCAAAACCTAAATCTTCCATTGAATCTTTAAGACGGTAAACATCCATATGATATAAAGGGAGACGACCATAATACTCTTTAATTATTGTAAAAGTTGGGCTATTCACCGTTTTATTTATTTGCAATCCTTTAGCAATTCCTTTCGTAAAGGTTGTTTTTCCAGCCCCTAAATCTCCTTCTAAAGTTATGACATCCCCTTCATTTAACAATTCACCTAATCGTTCAGCTAAATGGAATGTACTATTTAAATCATGTACAAGTTTTTCATATTGTAGCACTTAGTTCACCTACCAACTAACTATTCTTAATTAGAGTATAGGAAATATTTAAGAATATCAATATTTGCATGTAATACTTAACTAGAACTTCATAGAAATTAATAGGATCATCTTTTGAAGATAAGTAAATAAGAAGATTCTACTTATTGCAACTGTTTTAGGTGGTTCTGCTATTAAAATGGTTTCGATTCAAATTGATTCATTTCAATTAACAACTTAATTAGTATTAGCTGAAAATCTATTCGTTAATACCATTTCGTTTTTACTTACACTTCAGAAATGATTTGTCCCTTTGAAATATTGATAGACTATTTTTGATTACAATCAAAAAACCTTAGGATAAATAGGTCCTAAGGTTTATATATACAAACGATTAATATGTAAATTTAATGGCGGTCCGGACGGGACTCGAACCCGCGACCTCCTGCGTGACAGGCAGGCATTCTAACCGACTGAACTACCGGACCATATGTTCAATGCCTGGCGACGTCCTACTCTCACAAGGGGAAACCCCTCACTACCATCGGCGCTGAGAAGCTTAACTTCCGTGTTCGGGATGGGAACGGGTGTGACCTTCTCGCCATCATCGCCAGACAT
>Ga0180215_1000450_pt1 | contig 53048 bp, 49 predicted proteins | sample eDN3rd37CBELigBY_FD_128871 | JGI IMG/M metagenome (GOLD analysis project Ga0180215, IMG submission 128871) | Enriched backyard soil microbial communities from Emeryville, California, USA - eDNA 3rd pass 37_C BE-Lig BY (version 2) (version 2) | ecosystem: Environmental > Terrestrial > Soil >... | reverse complement strand
GATCGCGAACGAGCCCTTGATCATGCGCAGGACCGTCTTGAGCGAGGCCTTGAGCTGAGGGTTGGTCGTGATCTCGGCCGCCATGTCGCTCAGGCCCGAAAGGCAGATGAGCAGACGATCGAGATGGTCGGAGGCGTTCTCCGAGGCGTGATCCGAGGCGTGATCCATGGCGGTCTAGGGGGACTCCTTCGTGCAGCGGGCGTGCGGCGGGGCCGCGGCGCTAGCCGAGCAGGGCGACGGCAGAGGCCTCGTCGTCCGCGATCTGCGCGAACTGAGCGAGTCCCATGATCGTGAAGGTCTTGGCGATGGTCTTGGTCAGGCCGCAGAAGACCAGGGAGCCTTCGATTTCCTGGATCTTCTCGATGACTTCGATCAGGATGGAGATGCCGATCGAGTTGATGACGGTCGACTTCTCCATGTTGATCACGAGCTTCTTGACGCCTTCGCCGATCAGGGCCATGGCGGCCTCGCCGATCTTCTCGCCGCCGAGATTATTGACATAGCCGTCGGTGTAGAGGACGGCGTAGTCGCCCTCCTTCCGAACGGTTACTGCGAACTGATTGATCACTGCGAACCTCCTCGCTGCCGAAGCTTGCTCATGGTCAAGGTGGTGCCTTGTGGCCCGGAGAGAATCTCGACGGAGTCCATCAGGCTCTCGATCAGCATGAGGCCCCATCCGCGCTTGTAGGTGTCCGTTCCGGCCACCTTGGCGTGGATATCCGGTTGGGGGACCTCGGAAACGTCGAAACCACCGCCATGATCCTGGATGACGACCAAGAGGTCTTCCGGGCGCATGACGAATTTGATGTAGACCTTCCCCTCTTCGGAGTTGGAGTGCTCGAAGGCGTTGATGCAGGCTTCGATGAGGGCGTGCTTGACCTCATCGGTTTGGTCCGAATCGAACTCCATGAAGCGGGCGACCGCCTCGGCGGTCTGAGTGGCGGCCACTTCCATGTCGGGGATAATGGGAATCGTCAGGTTGATTTCCTTGGGAAATTCGGCTGTACCTGGCTTGTTGATCAAATGACCCACCTCCGAAACATCCGCGGGGACGGTTGCCCCTCATTATACGAAGCGCCGTGAGGCGCGTCCAGACGCACAGGCGCCGGGAACCGGCTTCCTGCGTCGCGTTCTGCCGCGTTGGAGGCTAGTCCGCGTCGTCTGCGCGTTCGAGGGGAGCGAAGCGAAGATCCAGGATCTTCTGCCCCAGCCCCGGGAACGAAACCGCCAGGCACGCCCGTTCGCCCGAGCCGATGATCCGGGCGACCACTCCCAGCCCGAAGGCGGGATGCCGGACCTTGTCACCGACCTCGAACGGGACCGCGGTTTCCGTCTTGGCGGGTTTGGTCTTGGTCCGAAGGGGATTGGCCTGCCCTTCTCCTATGCCCCAATCGTCAGTCCACCTAACGTCCGGGCGGTCTGCCCAGCGAACGCCGTCATCGCCCCAGGAACTGCGGCTTTCGGAGGAGGGGACGATGCGGACGATCTTGTGGAGCAAGTCCTCGGGCAATTCGTCGAGGAAGCGCGAGGGCAGGGAGTCGGTGTACGAGCCGAAGATCATGCGCTTGCCGGCGTAGGTGATGTACAGGCGCTCGCGGGCGCGGGTGATGCCCACGTAGGCGAGCCGGCGCTCTTCTTCGATCTCGGGCGGGTTGTCGAGGGTTCGCTTGTGCGGGAAGACGCCTTCTTCCAGGCCGACCAGGAAGACCACCGGGAACTCCAGGCCCTTGGCGGAGTGCAGGGTCATCAGGGTGACGGCGCGATCTTGCTCCTCTTGCTTGTCCATGTCGGTCAGGAGGGACATATGCGTGAGGAAGCCGCCGAGCGTGGGGTCGTCGGAGAGCGCGACGAATTGATGCGCGACGTTGAGCAATTCCTCGAGGTTTTCGAGGCGAGCCCGGGATTCGGGAGTGGTGTCGGCTTCGAGTTCGGCGACGTAGCCGGATTCGGCGAGCACGCGATCGAGGAGTTCGGGGACGGATTCCTCGGCGGCGCGGGCCTGCCATTCCTCGACCTTGGCGCAGAAGGCGGCGATCGCCTTGCCGGCCTTGCCTCCGATGCCGGCGGCTTCGGGGACGCGGCCCGCTTGCAGCATCGGCGCTCCCGAGTCGCGGGCCAGGGCGCCCAGCTTGGAGAGCGAGGTGGCGCCAACGCCGCGGCGCGGGGCGTTGACCACCCGGCTGAAGGCCGCGTCGTCCGAGGGGTTGAAGATCAAGCGCAGGTACGAAAGCGCGTCCTTGACTTCCTTGCGCTCGTAGAAGCGGGTGCCCCCGATCAGGCGGTAGGGCACGCCCCAGCGCATGAGGGCTTCTTCGAGGGCGCGCGACTGAGCGTTGGTGCGGTAGAGGACGGCAATCTCGGAGGCCGGGTACTCGGCGTCGATCTCGCGGATCTTGTCGACGACCCAGGAGGCCTCGGCGCGGTCGTCCTCGGCGCCGTAGAGGGTGATCTTCTCGCCTTTGGGGTTCTGGGTCCAGAGGGATTTGGGGTAGCGCTCGGTGTTGTTCTCGATGATGGCATTGGCCGCGTCGAGGATGGTCTGGGTCGAGCGGTAGTTTTCTTCGAGGGGGATCACCGTGGCGTCCGGGAAGTCCTGCTTAAATTGGAGGATGATCCGGAAGTCGGCGGCGCGGAAGGAGTAGATGCTCTGGTCGACGTCTCCCACGACGAAGAGGTTGCGGGAGGCTTCCGACAAGAGCTTGACCAGCTGGTACTGGGTCTGGTTGGTGTCCTGGTACTCGTCGATCAGGATGTGCTTGAAGCGGCGCTGGTAGGCCTCCAGGCGATCCGGCCGGGTCTGGAAGAGGCGCGCGGCGAGCAAGAGCAGATCGTCGAAGTCGAGGGCGTTCTGGCGCTCGAGGTTCTTCTGGTACTCGGTGAAGACCTTGGCGACGTTGCGGCCGCCGTGGCCGACGGCCTCGTCGGCGAAGCGTTCGGCGGTGAGGTTGTTGTTCTTGGCCTTGGAGATCTGGGATTGGACCGAGCGCGGAGGGTAGGCCTTGTCGTCGAGGCCCAGGCGGTTGATGGCGTCCTTGATGAGGGCGAGCTGCTCGGTTTCGTCGAAGATCACGAAGTTTCGGCGGTAGGGGCCGCCCAGGGCTTCGATTTCCTCGCGCAGGATGCGGGCGCAGATGGAGTGGAAGGTGCCGACCCAGAGGGAGCGAGACGTGCCCGCCCGCCCGGCCCTGCCGGTGGACTCGGCCAGGAGGGTGTCGATGCGTTCGCGCAGTTCCTTGGCGGCCTTGTTGGTGAAGGTGACCGCCATGATCTCGTAAGGGGCGGCTTCGCCAGTGGTAATCAGGTGTGCGAGGCGATGAGCCAGGACGCGGGTCTTGCCCGAGCCGGCACCGGCCAGAACGAGCAAGGGGCCGGACGCATGGGTGACGGCCTGGGTTTGGGCCGGGTTGAGCAGGGCCATGGGAGTTCCTCGAGGAGGGGTGAAACGTCGCCCGCAGGATGCTTGCAGGCTGCCGGAAGTGGTGCTATGATCCGGGGGACCAACACTCCTTAGTTTAGCGCGATTTCCCCGCCCTGAACAGGGTCGAGACAAGCCCCGCAGGCCGATCGACCGGGGAGCGCCGGGCGCGTATGGCGCCAGATTCACCACCTATTACGCGAGGGAGACACGTCAAAATCATGGATGTCAACACCGCCGCAATGCCCGTGACCGTCGACGCCCTGATGCAGGAGCTGATGACGATCCAGTCGTCGGGCTCCAAGAAAGTCGCGATCCTCGGGACCCGCCACATCTCCCTCACCCATCAGCAGCTGATTGAGATGCTCGCCTACGCCCTGGCCCTGACCGGCAACACCGTGCTCACCTCGGGCGCGGCCGGCACCAACTCCGCGGTCATCAAGGGGGTTCAGCGCGCCAATCCCGGCAACCTGATCGTGGTCCTGCCGCAGACCCTGTCGCAGCAGTCGGCCGAGAGCCAGGAGCTGCTGAGCACGCTTCCCAACGTGCGTGAGCACGGCGAGCGTCGTCTCTTGACCCTGGCCCAGGCGTCGCAGATGTGCAACCAGGAGATCATCGACAACTGCCAGCAGCTCATCTGCTTCCTCTACCACTCCAGCCACACGCTTCAGGAGTCGGTGAAGTACGCGCAGGAGAAGCACAAGGTCGTCACCTCGTTCTACCTGGATTAGCCGCAGGCGCTAGGCGCCGGGCGAGACGAGCCAGACATCAAGGGCCGGGGGGATCACCCCGGCCCTTCTGCTTTTATGGTGAGCCGCAGGCGCCCACCCCTTCAAAACCCGCTTTCCGCCCGTATTCATTTGCTTTCAGCCGCTGGCGCCAGCCCAAGAATGGCTGTTGACGCCCCCTGTGCGCGGTGAGATGCTTCACGTCAATTCAACAAGACGATGGCGGGCAACGGATACGGGACGATGAAGGGGGGCAAGGATGACTTATCAGTTCTCGATCTATAGCCGGGCTGAAGCGATGCTCCTGCTAGAGCTTGCCTACGAGCATCGTAAGAGCGTGGTGTCGCGCTGCCGGGAAACCAATTTCTTCACCGAGATCTCGGTGCATCCGGAGTACTCCGAGCTTCAGGACTACTTCGACTTCATGCTGAGGCGCCTGCGCGAGCAGCAACGGCAGCTGGAGGCGATCTATCGGCGGAGCCCCAGCGAGAACAAGCGTCCTGCGCCTGCGGCCGGCACGGACCCCTTCGCCGTCTGGCAGAACCACATCATGATCTAGTCTTCAATCAGTTGTCCCCCCTTGACGGGGGGACTGGCGGCGTAGCCGGCAGCGGGTGTTGGCCGGCGAAGCCAAGGCACTCCTCGATTCTAAGGAACCTGGGAGCAGTAACACCCCCCAGGGCTGCGCCCTGTCCCCCCGTCGAGGGGGGACAACTAAGGGAACTGGATTAGAGGGGATGCCTGGCGGTGAGCCAGTCGGCGCCCAGGACAATCGTGTAATCCGTCCGGAGATCTCCCACTCCCGCCACCAGAACGCGGCCGAACCCGAGGAAGTCCACCAAGCGCTGGGCTCCCTCGGGATTTCCTTTTTGCGAGATCACCCGGGTTTCGGCTTGCAGCGGCCGCATCTCGTCCACCTTCACCCGGTACCCCGCGGCCTCGAGGTCGGTGAGGGTTTCTTTCCATTCCTGCTGGACGACCCCCTGCGGCCGGATCAGCGTCACGCTGGGGGCTTCCTCCGCGGCGACGGAGACGGGCTCCTTGCCGAAATGCGCCACCAGGAAGGGGGCGATCTCGCGGGGGGCGGCGAGCCAGTACCAGCCCCCAGCGACCATGGCGGCCTTGCCCGGGAGGACCGTGAGCTGGAGATCCGCCGCGGGATCCAGCGACTTGAGCCAGCCGGCGATCTGGAGCATCTCATAAGGCGAGAGATCGGTCGCGGCGTTATTCCGTAAGATTCCCAGGAGCATGGGGAGCTTCAAGAGGTGCGCGGGTTGCAGGAGTTGCGGCGTGAGGTCGAGGATGAAGCGTTGCTGGCGCTGCACGCGGCCGAGGTCTCCCTGGTCGTCGTGGCGGAAGCGCAGGAGGGCTTCGACGGCCTTGCCGTCCAGGTGCTGGCGGCCGGGCTTGAGGTTGATGGAGAGCTTGCCGGCACGGTCATGGTAGAGCAGGCGCTTGGGGACGTCGGCCTCGACGCCTCCGAGGGCGTCGACGGCCGTGATCAGGCCTTGCAGCGAGACCAGGAAGAAGCGGTCCACCTTCACGTCCAGGAGGTTGGAGACGGTCCGGGCGGCGAGCTCGGGGCCTCCCCAGGAGTTCGCCGCGTTGATCTTGAAGGTGCCGCGGCCCGGGATGGGCGTGCGGGTATCGCGGGGGATGGCGACCACGCGAATCTGGTTCTCGCGGGGATCCAGCCGGAACAAGAGCATCGTGTCGGTGTTGCCATCCAGGGAGGCGCGACCGTCCTTGCCCACCGCATCCGTGCCCATGACGAGCAGGGTCATCGGGCGATCGAGACTGGGCATGAGCGTGGGCGCGACGGTGGCGGGCCGCTCGTCTTCGGGGGGGACGTGAGGCTCGGCGGGGAAGTCGGGGCCGCGGGCGATCGCCGACGACAAGGTGAGATGCCCCGTCGAGACGCCGAGCCAGACCACGGCGAGCAGCAGCGCCAAGCAAATGAGCAAGGCGGCGGGGCGGCGTGACGTTTGGCGGGAATTTCGGGCGCGCGGCATCTCAAGACCCTCCCGGGCAGGAGCCGGGCGGAGCGTTCAATCGAGTGACGAGGATGGGGGGGACGTGGAGGATCGACCTCTGAGCCAATAATACAGGATAGCTCCCACCGGGACCAAGAGGATAATCAGCCCTACGTAAAGAAGACGCGTTTCGGGGGGCACGGAACTCCGCAGGACATCAAGCAACGCCCCCCATTGAAGGCCGGCGATGCCCGCGAGAAGCGCGAAGAGGGAAAGCCCCGAAAGCAGGAAGCTTCCGTCCACCCCGAGGCGGGTCAGCCCCGCGACGCTCGCGAAGAGCCCCAGCCCCCCGAGGGCCATGAGCCCCAGGCAGACCCAGGGCCAGTGAGTCCCTATCGCGGAGGCGTGGCGTCTCGACATCGCTTCCCCCCTTCACCCCTCCCGTCCATGGGACCACGGGGTGGGCGTCGGCTCATTGGGCATGGCGACGAAACGCGTGCGACGGGGCTTGCGGGCATGGGCACGCCCGTCGAGGGCTTGGTATCAGGCTGGGAGTTAGCGGCCGATGACCTGGATGTCGCGATCGCCGATCACGAGCGTGCCGCGGCCGGCCTTCAAGAGCATGCCGTCGGCCTCGATCTTGAGGCCGCGGGTGAAGACCTGCGAGCCCTTCTGGAGGGCGGCGGGCTTGCCGTCCAGGGTCAGCTTCAGCTTGCGGGTATCCGCATAGAAGGAGACGTTCTGGAACGGCCAGGACAGGTCGGTGCTGCGCATGAGGATGGGGCGTCCCTTGACCAGCAGCGAGAGCGCGCCCTTCTTGTAGTCGAAGGCGTCGAGCTTGAAGGCCAGAAGCGTCCAGGCGTCAATCTCGACCGGCGAGGCCGAGGAGGCGATCGCCAGCCCGTCACGCCCCGAGCGGCTCGGCTCGGAGTCCAACTCGACCAGGCTTGCCACCGGATGCAGCGTCACCGTGAAGCGGGTGCCTTCCGACGCGTTGAACGTCTTGAGCGAGGTCGGCATCCGCCCGATCGTGTCCTCGAAAAGCTTCAAGGTCCGCTCGTACGCATAGACCCGGCGCGCCTCGCTCAGCAGGCGATCGCGCTGGGCATCCGAGTAATCGACGGCCTTGGCGAGCAGATCGTCGAGGGTTTCGCCCCCGGAGGTCACCTGCTGGCGCCAGTTCGACGCTCCGAAGCGATCGAGCAGGAGGGCCATGGCCGTCCCCGTCAGCGAGAAGCGATCCCGTCGGACCGAGTTGGGATCCAGCGTCTGGTGAAGCAAGCCCGAGACCTGCTGGATCAGCTCGTTCTCCTTGGCGTAGCCGGGATTCTTGAGCAGGGGAGAGCGCAGCGGCTGGTAATCGGTGCTGCCGGCGGCCGTGAACATCAGCTCGGCGAAGCGGGTCGATCCCTCGACCGCCTCGGCCTGATCCTCGTAAGCGCCATGGGTCTTGCCTAGCTTCGCCTGGCGCTCTCGGCGCATGGCCACGAACCAGAGCGCGTTGCGCTTGGCCAGATCGGGGCTCTCGGCCTGGAGGGCGACGGCGAGCATCTTGTTCTCGAGGTCCGCCATCGCCATGTTCTCGACGTTCTCGGTCGGATACGCGCTGAAGCTCGCCTCGGAGCGCTTCTCGTAGGAGGCGTACTGGCGGAAGTCATGCTGGATGTAGCTGGCGAAGAGCGCCGAGACGAAGTCCCGCGTGGTGACCGCGCCGTCATAGAAGAAGAACGGGTACGGCAGGACGGTGGTCCGCGTGCCGTTGACGACGATGCCCAGCGAGTTGGCTTGCTCGAACTCCGGCGAGCGGCCGTGGCGCACGTAGATCGGCGCGTTCACGGGAAGCGGCGGAGTCAGCTTCTCGAAACCCTTGGGAGGCTTGGGGTGGTTGATGAGAAAGGCGATGCGGTTCCGGTCGAAGAGAACGAGCGGGCGCTTGTGAAGGTCGAACCCCGGCCAGACCTTGCCGCCCTTGTCGCGGGACAGGTGGTAGGCCTCGGCGAGCCCCGCGAGGAGCTCCTTGTCTTGCGCGGTGAGGGAAGGGGCAGCGAGCGCCGGCGCCCAAGTGGAGAAGGCTAGCGAGGCCACGGCGACGATCGCGAGGAGCAACCGACTCACACATTCTCCTTTCCAGATCCGGATGTCAGGCGCATGGTGGCCGGAACGGAGCCCGAGGGACCATGAACGACCCTGACATTGTACCCTTGCCCTCGCCTGCCTAACGCATCCCCCGACGAGCCCCTCTCGTTTAGATCCCCGGGGTGGCGGGAAGAATAGGCTAGCCACCTCGCATGCAGTATCTAGGACCCTCGGAGGCAGGAACGTGACCGAGCAGCGCGGCTTCACGATCATGGAGACCGTCGTCACCGCAGGCATCGTCGCGGTGGTGCTTTCGGCGACGATTGGCGTGCTCACCCGCTACACCGATACGGATGTGCGGACCCAGAAGCTGCTTCGCGCCCAGCACCTGGCCCAGGCGGAGGTCGACGAGATCCTGGCGCGCCATGCCGTCGAGAACAGCTTGGCGAGCGACAACAAGGGGCGGGCCCGTACCTCCGTCATGACCGACAAGTGGATGGGCTACCTGATCTCGCAGTACTACTATCATAACTTCCCGCTGGGCATCGACCACGGGTCGACCGGGCCCCTCAACACCGCGAATTCCCTCTTCCGGCTCAACCAGCTTCGGACGGGACTGGGAGCCAGCCCCGGGGCGGGACCCGATGCCCCCTCTGCCGTCTACACCCTTCGCTACCAGCTGCTGGGCATCGATCCGCGCTTGCCGGGCGAGAGCCTGAGCCGCCTGATCACGCTGACGTCCGCGCCGACCAAGAACCTCTACGACTTCCAGTACTGGGACGTCCCATTGGGAGCGCCTCGCAACTCCGTGGCCGCGCAGGAGGTCAACTGGGCCTATGCGCCGTTGATTGCGGATTCCAGCCCCTCGCATACCCCGGCCGGCTGGGATGTGAACAACATGCGCCCCACTTCTTACGCGGGGTATCGCCGTTACTCCTCGAAGGTCCTGATCGTCCGGGTCTACGACCGAAAGAACCCGCGCCAGGAGATCGCGCACGCCTACGGCGTGCTGACCGGGAGGGTCCAGCTTTGAGACGAACTGAACGCGGTTACTCCCTCGCCGAGATGATGATCGGCCTCTTCGCGTTCTCGCTCATCTTGGGCTCGATCCTCTTTTTGATCACCCGATGGCAGCAGACCACCTCGGTGACGCGGATCCAGCGCAGCCTCGCCAGCGAGGCGCGCGAGGCCATGCGCCTGATCACGAACGACGTCCAGGAGGCCAGCTACATCTATCACTGGACGGCGATCAACCTCACGGTGCAAACCAACGTGATCCCGGGGCATAGCACCTACACCTTCACCGAGGTGATCCCGGCGGTTTCGGCCAAGGTCTTCCCGGACACTTCCGTACTCGGGACCATCAACAGCACGAGAGGCCAAGAAGGCCTGGGCGAGCCCGACCTTCTGAAGCGCCTGAACGGGACGGTCACCAATGAGTCGGGGAAGGCCTGGAGCACGCTCGCCTTGGCCTCGCTCTCGGAGGGAGGCCTGACCCGTCCCAAGTACGTCATTTACTTCGCCGTCGAGGAGAACGAGTCCAAGGACAAGGTGACGAATTTCTTCCGATTCCAGTTCGTGCCCAACGACGATCCCGCGGAGGATTCGCGCGCGGACACCTGGCATCCGATGGATACGGAGTTCGGGGAGCAAAAGGACGACTTGAACAAGCGCTTCTTGAAGATCAACGCGGCTGCGAACGGGGAAGGCACGATCGAGCGCTCGGATGCGGATCTCGTTTCTGGCCGCTGGCAGATCCGGCGGGTCTTCACGACGATCAACGAAGAGCCGAAGTACGCCAACGGTGCGTTTCGCCTGGTGCAGCTCCATCCCTGGTCGGATGCGACCCCGATCTCGCCGCTGGTGGTCGAGGCCGTGGTCGTGCCCGCCAAGCGCTGGGGCGGGCGGATCGTCAGTTTTCCGCTCTTCGGCCGGGCCTACGCGCGTAACGTCGCGATGCCGAGCGCAAAGTCCGAGTGAAAGGAGCCCGAGGCATGAACGGAAAGGCCCAACGCGGCTTCACCATCCCGATCACGATGCTCATGATCAGCGTGCTCATGGTGCTGTCCACGGCGATCGTGGCCATGACGGTCGCATCCTTCAAGGATGCCGCACGGACGCGGAACCGCGCCGAGATCCTGAGCGTCTCCGAGATCGGCTTGAAACTGGCCGTCGCCGAGATCATGCCGGGCCTGGGAACCATGCCCTACGCGTACTGGTCCTTCGCCCCCAACGAGAATCCCGATCCTCCGCTCGCGTACGAAGACCTTCCCTATGCCAGCTCCTCGGTCTCGCTGACGGCGCCGGCCACCAAGAGCGCGGCCGTGCCTGGGGACGAACCGATCGACCTCACGCATGAGTTCCAGATCATCGCCAACGTCCGGAACTGGGCGCCCTTCGCCGACTGGACCAAGTGGCGCTCCGACCGGACGGCGGCTCAGAACCTCGCGGATCCCGAGTGGGCCAAGGGGTGGTGGGTCGTCCCGCGGACGGATCGCTACGACGACGCCTATTTCACCCAGGACGCGCATGCGGGTCCGGATTCCGATTACGAGACCAAGACTCCGTCCGAAGCCCATCCGAACCCCTGGCTCTACAGGAACCCGACGAACGAGTCCCAACTCGCGTTCCCGGTGCGCCTGGGCACGAGCAGCCTTCCGGTCAAGAACCTCTACTGGTACTGGCTGACCGAGACCGAGCCCAACACGCCCACCAATACGCAGATCAAGGACAGCTTCGAGGCGTATAACGTCGACGGGGCGCTCGAGCCGTATTGGGTCCGCCCACGTGACAACGTCAAGGCCGGGGTGGCCAATACCGTGACCGACCGTGACGTCGGCATCGGCGCCTGGCCCAACCACCGGGACTACGACGACATGCGCGACGATCCGACCCTCAACGGCAAGACCGTCAACTATGATGGCGGAAGCACGTCGTTCACGTTCGACCGCGATCGCTACAACTTCTTGAACACCCCGGTGCTCAAGAAGATCTTCCTGGTCAACCACCGGGGCAAGCCGATCCGCGTGGCGGTCTACTGCCGCATGATCCTGCGCGAGTACTTCATCGACTCCAGCGGCTCCAAGCCCAAGCGCCCCGAGGACCTCCTGCTGCACATGCGCACGCAGACCTCCGGGGGCGGCCCCAACGTGATCTTCTACCTGGTGGCGGTGAACGAGTCCACGGCGAACCAGCGCGGGGTCCGCGTGCAGCAGGCCATCTACGTGCCCATGGGGCCCGCCAACCCGCAGGACATCGACGCGTCCAACCGCAAGGGCCTCTACCGCTTTGCCGACAAGGACGGGGCCATGATGCCCGGGGTGCTGACGCGCTTCCTGGACAAGGCGCTGCTGGCGGGGGCGACCCTTTCGGGCCAGATCCTCCCGGCCTCGGGAGATCTCACGTACCGGGTGCCTCACCATGATCCGTTCATCGATCCCCTGCAGCGAGGCCGCGCCTATACCTCGACCAATAGCGTCACCGAGTTCCATCCGCATTGGGTCTACCTGATCGAGTGGAACGGCGCCACACCATCCTTGGCGACGCATTCGATCCCGGCCCATGCCACCAAGAGCTTCGTCCTGACCAAGAACACGGCCTTGATCTGGTACGACAACGTCGCGCGGCGCTGGACCCGCACGCCGTTCCGGCACGGCACGACCGATCAGCCGATCATCACCGCCGCCCGGGGGGCGACGCCGACGACCTACGTCAGTGACGAGTTCGGCCGCTTCGAGATCGGACACGAACCGCCGCCGGCGACTCCCTTGGCCGATATCCCGACTCTAACGGGCAATACGCCCTGGTACGGGCCGGGGTTGCAAGGTTGGGGCGGACAGCCGGCAGGCTCGATGTCTTACATCGTGGCGACCGATCTCCAGATTCATGACCAGCTCTACATCAACGCGCGCTTCGCGCGGCCGGTGACGGCCACGAAGTCGGTGGCCCCGCCCTAGCCTCGACTCCATGAGCCTTTGGCCGTTTCGACTGAACGTCGGAACGGCCTTTTGCTAGAATGAGCTAGCGTCTGCCGCTCGGCAGCCGGAACGCGACGGAGCCGTGACGCATGACCTGCGGCCGAGGAGGAGCGCATGATCCCCTTACACGACGACATCCCCTCGAGGCGCCGCCCCATCGTCACCTGGCTCTTGATCGTCGCGAACATCCTGGCCTTCACCTACGAACTCACCCTGGGGCCGGGGGCGCTCGAGACGTTCTTTTATACCTGGGCCGTCATTCCCCTGGATATCACGGTCGCCTGGCGATCGCTCCTGGGAGGCCAATTCGATCCCGGCGCCTTCGTGCCGGTCTTCACCGCGATGTTCCTGCATGGCGGCTGGCTACACATCGGCTCGAACATGCTCTACCTCTGGATCTTCGGGGATAACGTCGAGGATCGCATGGGGCATCTGGGCTTCCTGGTCTTTTACCTCCTCGCCGGAGTGGCCGCCACGGCCCTGCAAGTTGGTCTCAACCCCGAGAGCTCCGTTCCGAATCTGGGGGCCAGCGGGGCGATCGCCGGAGTCCTCGGCGCCTACCTGCTGCTCTATCCCGATGCCCGGGTGCTCACCTTGGTCTTCCTGGGCTTCTTCCTCACCACGTTACGCATTTCGGCCCTCTGGCTCCTGGGCATCTGGTTCGCCTTGCAGGCCGTGCGCGGCTTCGCCGAGATCGGCGCGGCGGCGGACGGCGGTGGCGTGGCCTGGTGGGCCCATGTCGGCGGATTCGTCGTGGGAATGATCGTCGGGGGGATCCTGCGGCTCTTAACGCCCAAGCGCCGGCGCAATCGCTACGCGGATCGCTGGTACTCCGATCGCTGGTGAGCTCTGGCTGCCCGGGACGCGTTCCGGCTTGCCGGTTTATTCCGGGAACTCGCCGGGATCCTCGAAGACCGGATCCTCTTGCGGCAGCGGGGTGCTGAGATCCAGGGTGCGGCGCAGGCTGCGGCCCGTGCCCGCGCTGCTCATGATTTCGACTTCCCAGGAGTAGTTCCCCGCCGAGACCTTCTTCTGGAAGAGGGCGCTGGGCGAGGTCGTGGACTCCGAGCGCCAGAAGACGCGGTTGCTGGGCTCGCCGCCGACGGTCGGGTAGTAGATCACCACCTTGTAATGGGTGGCCCGCAGGTGGGTGGCCCAGTGGAAGGGCAAGGGAGCGGTCTCGCTCACCTGGTAGTTGCGGCCGGTCTCGGGGTAGATCTGGCCGTTGAACGAGATCTCGAAGGGGCCGAGACGCCCTCCCGCGGAAGCGGTCACGTTCACGCCGGGCGTCGTCCAGTCCGCCACCTCGTTGGGGCCGATCCGGTTGCCCTGGGCGTCGAGAACGGCCGTCGCGAGGTACTTCACCCGGTAATTGCCCTGCGGCAGCCCGGTGAAGGTGTAGACTCCGCGCTCGTCGGTCGTGGCCGTGAGCAGGTTGCCGTCCGGGCGGTAGGGGGGATAGCTGTCCTTGCCGTCGTGCTTCAGCAGGAAGACGGTCTTGCCCGGTGCGGGCCGACCGTTCCACTCGATGGCGCCGACCACCATCCCCGGATCCGCCCCCGAGGCGAGAAAGGGGACGTCGCAGCCTGCGAGCAGCGTGACGCCAAGAAGCGTGGCGCTGGAGGCTGCGAGCAGCCGTCTAGAAGTTGACGGTCGAGGTGATGCCATAGCCCATTCCGTCGTAATCTCCGGTGAGCGTATCGGACAAGCGGTCGAATTCGACGACGAGGTTGGGGATGTACGGGTTGGGGATGCCGAGCTGAACCGTGATGCCGGCCTTGGAGCCCATCAGCGAACCGGGGCCCGGGGTGCCTTCGGGGGTGGCGATGGTCTGAGGCTCGGTGGCGGCGACCAGCAAGGACCAGCCCACGACCGGGAGCTTGGGGTAGAAGGCGTAGGCGGCGGGCACGAACTCGTGAATGCCCTGCGTGGGGTCGGAGTTGGTCCTGAAGCCTCCCGAGAGCTCGGCGCCGAAGACGTTGGTGGTGACCATGGCGGCCATGTAGGGGACTTCCTTGGCGAGGGAGCCCTGCAAGCTGAGGCCCAGCTTGTCGGAGCCGAGGTTGACGGCGGCGGTCAGGTTGTAGGCGGGGTCGCCCACCAGCTCGACGGCGCCGATGGAGTTATGGTCGACGTCGGCCAGGACTTCGACGGTGCCGAGGCCGAAGTCGTACGAGGCGCCACCGTACATGTAGATGGTGTTGATGGCGGCGGCGAGGCCGATGTTTCCGAGCTTGAACGAGGAGCCGAAGCCGATGTCCGTGCCGCCGCGGACGGTGGCGGCGCTCGGCTCGGCGAGGCCGGCGCCCATGATGCCGTCACCCCAGTGGGAGGCGTAGCCGCCGGTCCACATCAAGGAGCCCATGGAGAAGCGGCCCGCTCGGATGTTGAGGGCGCCCAGGTGGGGGTGCTTGGTGGTCATGGAGACGTTGCCGCCGAGGCTGACCGAGCCGGTCGGAGGGGCGCCCTTGGAGGTCGGCGAGCTCCGGCTGATGACCGGGGTGTTGCCCGAGCCCGAGGTGCTGTTCGCGCCGGAGATCGAGGCCGAGTAGGCGGTTCCGTCCTCGGTGGTCCCCGAGAAAGTGGCGTAGAAGTTGGTCTTGGCGAAGGGCTTGAGGCGGTCTTCGGGGTCGTCCAGCAAGGTGAGGCCGACGCCGCCGCGGACCCTGCCGCCGTTGTTGCCCATGTTGCCGATGGAGGACTTCAGGGATTTGACTTCGGATTCGAGGCCCGTGACCTTGGATTCGAGGGAGGTGACGCGCTGGTTCAGGGTGGCCAGTTCGGTGGCGAACTCCGTCTTGAGGCGGTCGACGGTGGCCTTGTCCTGGTTGGTGACGCGTCCGGGCTGCTGGGCGAGGTCCTCCATGCGATCCATGACGGTGGCGAGGACGGCGGCGAGCTCGTAGCGGGTGACGGTGCGCTGTCCGCGGAAAGTCTTGTCGGGGAAGCCGCTCATGATGCGGTACTTCTCCATGAGGGTCTGGATCGCGCCGTAGGCCCAGTGGTTGGGGCCGACGTCGAGGAGCTGCGCGGCTTTCATCTGGGCGGAGGCGGGGGTGCTGACGAGGAGGGAGGCGCTACCCATGGCGATCGCGGCCACCAGGCTCAGCGTCACGGGGCCCTTCCCCGATGCGCTTCGCGCGAGCGGCGGGCGGCCCTGGTTCCTCAGTCTCAACGGAGTGCCTCCTTACGGTCTTTGGGATGGGCGAACTGGCGTCACCCGAGTCTAGCGGGCGCTGGTCCGAGGGTCTGTGACGGGTACTACCGTCGGGCCCTCAGCGGGACGAGCGGTCCCCAGGCATTATTCCGCGGCGAGGGGTGGATCTAACCGGATACGGGGCGGATTTCCAGCGACTGGGATCTTTTTCGTGCTCGAAAGCCAAGATCTTGCGTGCGCGCCGCGTCGGGGGGAGGCGGGGTCGCCCATGATAGAATGGAACCGGCCCGTCCACGGGCTATGGAGCGCCTCGTCACCGCATCCGGGGCAGGTGCTTCGACCCGGGGCGCGATCTGCCCGTGACCCTTGAATTGGGCGCCCTGTCGCATTGCGGGGCGTAATTGGTGAGAAATGCCTGACAAGTTCCTCTTTACGCTCATTGCGATCGGTATCGTGGGTTTGCTGATTCTGATCCACGAGCTCGGCCACTTCCTGATGGCCAAGGCCCTCAAGGTGCCGGTCAAGGAGTTCGCGCTCGGCTTCGGCAAGGCCATTTGGCAACGCCAGATGGGGGAGACCAACGTTCGGCTGAACGTGCTTCCCTTGGGCGGCTACTGCGCCTTCCTCGACGACGACAAGGAAGCCGGCTACCCGGAGGACGATCCGCGCCTCCTGCGGAACCGCGCCGTTTGGCAGCGCTTCTTGGTGGTTTCGGGCGGCGTCCTCTTCAACTTCCTCGCGGCCTACGTGGCCTTGCTGATCGCGGCCGTCACCGTCGGCTTCGCCGAGGTCAAGGTCCAGGATGAGCGGCTTCACGTGACCCAGGTCATGGCCGATCAGCCGGCGGCCCAGGCGGGCTTCCAGGCGGGCGATCGCCTCGTCTCGATCGATGGCCAGCCCGTCACCGACGGCGACGCCTTCATCGCCACCGTCAAGGCCCGCGCCAATCAGCCCACCCCCATGGTCGTCGCCCGCGGCGAAACCACCATGCCCCTCATGGTCACTCCCTCGGCCGCCGGTAAGATCGGCGTCGGGATCGGCCCCATCGCGGTCCGTGAGTACGTCCGGCCGGGCAACCCCGTCGTGGCGGCCTGGACCCAGCAAGTCGACCTCACCGTCCGCTCCGTGCAGGGCCTCGGCCAGCTCGTGACGGGCAAGGTCAGCCTCAGCGAGGTCGGAGGCCCCGTCGAAATCGTTCGCGCCGGCTCCTTCGTCGGCCAGAACGATGCCCGCAACCTCCTCAGCTTCACCGCGCTGATCTCGCTCTCGCTCGCCATCATGAACGTCCTTCCCCTGCCCGCCCTCGACGGCGGCCACATGGTCTTCCTCTTGTACGAGGCGATCTTCCGGCGGCCCGTGCCCCGCAAGATCGAGGAGCCCATCATGCAGACGGGCCTCGTCCTCCTTTTGGGCCTGATGAGTTTGCTGCTCATCAAGGACATCGTGAACCCGATCAAGTACCCGGAGATGCCGCCCAAGCCCCCCGCGGAAGCCCCTCAAAGCAAGTAACAGGAGCCCCTTCATGGAATCCACCATGCTCAATACGCAGAATTCGCAGGCCCTCTGGCAAGAAGCCAAGGACCTCATGCCCGGCGGGGTCAACTCCCCCGTCCGCGCCTTCCGCTCGGTCGGCGGCGATCCCTTGTTCTTCGACAAGGCCCAAGGCGCCACCCTTTGGGACGTCGACGGCAATGCTTACATCGACTACGTCGGCGCCTGGGGCCCCGCGATCCTGGGCCATGCCCATCCCGCGGTGGTCTCGGCCGTCCAGGAGGTCATCACGAAGGGCTTCGGCTTCGGAGCCCCGACCCCGGCCGAGAACCGGATTGCCCAGGTGATCCGTGAGGCCCTGCCGTCGATGGACGTCGTTCGTCTGGTCAACTCGGGCACCGAGGCGACCATGAGCGCCCTGCGCCTGGCGCGGGCCTACACGGGCCGCGAGAAGATCGTCAAGTTCATCGGCTGCTACCACGGCCACGCCGACATGCTCTTGGTCCAGGCCGGCTCGGGTGTCGCCACCTTGGGCCTTCCCGACAGCCCCGGAGTGCCGGCCGCCTCGGTGGCCAACACGCTCACCGTACCCTTCAACGACAAGCAGGCTCTCGATGCCCTCTTCGCCGCTCACGGCGATGATATCGCGGGCGTGATCATCGAGCCGGTGGTGGGCAACGCGGGCGTCCTCGTGCCCCAGGAGGGCTACCTCGAGCACCTTCGCGAGCTGACCACGCGCCACGGCGCCCTCTTGATCTTCGACGAGGTCATGACGGGCTTCCGGGTGGCCTGGGGCGGCGCGCAGCGGCGCTTCGGCATCACGCCGGATCTCACCTGCCTCGCCAAGGCCATCGGGGGCGGCATGCCCATCGGCGCCTACGGCGGCCGCCGCGAGATCATGGAGATGGTCGCGCCGGCGGGCCCGATGTACCAGGCCGGGACCATGTCGGGCAACCCCGCGGCGGTCGCGGCGGGTCTCGCCACCTTGGCCGAGCTGGCCAAGCCCGGCGTCTATGCCAAGCTCGAGGACACGACCCAGGCGATCTGCGTCGGCCTCAAGGAAGCCGCCGGCGAGGCCGGTGTCCCCGTCCAGATCAACCAGCTGGGCGCGATGTTCACCGTCTTCTTCACCGACGCGCCGGTTTCCGACTGGGAAACCGCCAAGGTCTGCGATACGGCCAAGTTCGGGCGTTACCACCGCCTGATGCGCGAAGCGGGCGTCTACTTGCCTCCGTCGCAGTTCGAGGCCAACTTCGTCTCGCTCGCCCACGGCCCCGCCGAGGTCGAAGCGACCATCGCTGCGGCGCGAAAGGCCTTCAAGGCGCTCTAGCATGCGGCGCGCTCGGCCTTTAGGCCTGGCCCTCCTTCTCCTGGCGGGATGTGCGGAAGCTCCGACCATCCCCCAGGTGAACCCGCTCCCCGAGGGGCGGCTGAGCTCGGACTTCGGCGTGCGAGCGGTCGATCCGGTCACCGGGGAGGCCAAGGCCGGCGGTCACCACAATGGCTACGACCTGGCCGCGGCCATGGGCACTCCGATTCGCGCCTCCAAGGCCGGCAAGGTCTCCTTCGCCGGCCGCAAGGGCGGCTACGGCAACGCGGTGATTCTTACCCACTCAGGCGGCTGGACGACCCTTTACGGTCATGCCAGCCGCCTTGCCGTTGAGGTGGGCCAAGAGGTCGAGGCGGGCCAGGTCGTGGCCTACGTCGGCAGCACCGGGCATTCGACCGGACCTCACCTTCATTACGAGCTTCGCTACCACGGCAAGCCCGTCGATCCGGGGCTCTTCACGGCCTCGGCGCCTGCGGCCTCTCCGGCGGCGTCGCGCCGGCGCAAGGCCAAGGCCGTCCAGGCGACCCCTCCGCCGGTGGAGGAGGCCGTCATGGCTGCGACGGATCCCGAGGATGCGGTCGCGACCTGGGAGGAGATTCCCCAGGATGCTCCTCCGCTGCGTTACCCGGCCGATCCGACCATGCACGCGGCCATGATGGCGCTCGACGGGGCGGCCATGCCTGCGGAGGCCCTGGCCGCCGTGGAGCCGCCGACCCGCTGGGAGCGCCTCAAGGCCTGGCTGCGGGCGACGGTCCAAAAGGTCGCCTCCTTGCTTCACGCGCGTCGCTTCGGCTAACCGTCGCCCGTCTTGGCGGGGAGGCTGCACGGATAGTTTGCTTAATAACTCTTGACCTTGCTTCTCCGGGATCGTAGGGTGAGGACATGGCGAGCACGACCGACGCGTGGGATTCGATTCCGCCCCGGCCTCCCCGGGACCCCGATCCACTGCCGTGGATCGGCCTCGGTCTCGCGGCCGTCGTCATGCTCAGCTACCCGTGGTTCTCGCCCTTCACCCAGGGGCGGTGGATCCTGGGGATTCCCTTGATTCTCTGGTACTTGTTCGGGGTCGTCACGCTCCTGGTGCTCGCTTGCGCCTTGCAGCGCGTGGAGGACTAGCATGTTTCCGGCGTGGCTGGTGCTGGGGCTGGCGATCGCCTACCTGCTCATGCTCTTCGTCGTCGCTCGTTACGCCGAGCGGGCCTCGGCCGCTGGGTCCTCCTGGGTGCGTCATCCCGTCGTCTACGGCTTGGCGCTCGGCACTTACTTCACGAGCTGGGGCTACTTCACCAGCGGCGGCTCCCTCTTCACCCAAGGACTGGCGGACCTCTACATGGTCATCGGAGGGATGCTGGTCTTCTTGGTCGGCTGGCCGCTGATCCTCAAGGTGATCCGCATTGCCAAGCAGCAGCGCCTCACCACCGTGACGGACTTGCTCTCGTTGCGCTACGGGGCGTCGCTCCCGCTGTCCCTGCTCGTCACCTTCCTCTTGGTGCTGGGAACCCTCTACTACGTCGCGCTGCAATTGGACGTGATGTCCCGGGCCACGCGCGATCTGATCGTGGGCCCGGTTCAGAGCCCGGTTCCGGTTTCCGGACCGATGTCCCTGGAGCTGGCGCTGGTTTTGGCGGCCTTCGCCATCCTCTTCGGGGCGCGCCGCGCGGATGTCTCACAAGGCAACGTGGGGCTCATCGCCGTGCTGGCCCTGGATGCCCTCGTGAGCCTCCTCACGCTCTTGCCACTGGCCATCATGGTTTGCCTGGTCTTTCCCGAACTCTTCCAGGGCCAGATGACTTGGCCGAGCCTCGACATCGGGGCCACATCCAACTCCTACCCGGTCATCATGGCCTACATGGCGATCGGAGCGAGCGCGATTCTGCTGCTTCCCCGGATGTTCCAGGTGACGGTCGTCGAATGCGCGAACGAATCGCAACTGCGCTTGGCGCGGTGGTTCTTTCCCCTCCAGATGCTCCTGCTCACCGCCGCCGCAGCCTTGGTTGCCTGGGCAGGGGCCTCCATCGGCATGTCGGGCGCCCAGCTCCAGGGAGCGATCTTGTACGTGCCGTTCGAAGCCGGCTTGCCCGTGATGATGCTGGTCGCCTACATCGGGGGCCTCTCGGCGGCCGCGGCCATGATCAGCATCTCCTATACGGCCGTGACCAACTTGCTCATGACCAGCTTCGTGATCCCCGCGGTTTCGGGTCTGGGGGCACGCCTCGGCCCGTGGCTCCGCCCCATGCGCTGGGCCATCATCCTGCTCCTCGCGATCGCGTCGTGGGGCGTTCAAATCGTCACGCAGGTCGACTACCTCAACCATTACGGCTTCCTCGCCATGATCGCGACCGCCCAGGTGGCTCCCGCCTTTTACCTGGGCCTGATCTGGCCCCGGTTGCGGCGCGAGCCGGTCATCGCCGGAATTGCCGCCTCCTTGGTGACCCTGATCTACACGGGCGCCCTCCCGACGGTGGCCGATGCGTTCCCCGCCCTTCGCGGCCTCCTGGAAGACGGCCCCTGGGGACTCGCCTTCTTGCGCCCCACCGCCATGTTCGGGCTCACGGACTGGGATCCCTACGCCCATGCGTTCTTCTGGAGCATGGCCGTCAACGTTGCCGTGATCCTGATCGCGACCCTGTACTTGCCCGCGGACCGGGTCGAGGAAGCCCGGGTCCGGGCCCTCCTCGAAGGCGAGCCCGATCAGGCGTTTCCCCATCAACACCTGCATGGCCCCTTGGCTCCCGGGGACGTCCAGGAGTTCCTCAGCGCCTTCGTGGGGGAGGAGCGGGCCCTGTACGAGGCGCGGAACATCCAGAAGCGCCTGTCGGACCTGGATCTTCCCGGCGAGTCCCGCCACCTCATGCTGCGCAGCGCGGTCGAGCGGGTCTTGCGCGGGCCCCTCGGCCATGACGGGGCGACCCGGATCATGCAGGATCGCTTCCCCGTCACCGAGCAGATCCTCCCCGACGTCATGGAGGCCTTCCAGGAACTCGAGGAAACCCTTAAAGCCAGCGAGGATGAACTCGCCCGCCGGGTCCGCGAGCTCTCCTTCCTGAACGAGGCCGCCGAGGTCCTGGTCACCCAGGCGGAGACTCCGGACCTGACGCGCGCCATCTGCAGGCTCATCCAGGAGGAGTTCCACCTGGAGCACGTGGCGATCTTCCTGGTGGACGGTCAGACGCTGCGCAGCGGTTGCGGCAAGGGCTTCGGAATGCCCTCGGATTGCTTGGACGTGCCTCCGGGGACGGCCTTGGCCGAGGCCCTCCAAGCCCGAGAGAACCGCCTCTTGCGGGCGGGCGAGCCGGGGAGCCAGGGCGATCCGTTGTTAGCCGCCTCGCGCTGCCGGGAGGTGGCGTACATTCCGATCGTCTTCGAGAAGGACCTCCTGGGCGTGCTCGCGGTCGGGGTCAGGGCGCAGGCCGTACACCTTTCGGACGCCTTCCTGCGGATCATGGGGGTGCTGGCCAATGAGCTGGCGATCGCCCTCTCCAACGCCACGCTCATGGCCGACCTCGAGCATCGGGTCGCGACCCGGACCGACGAGCTGGCCCGGGAGCGCGATCGCCTGACGCAAGCCAACGAGAAGCTCTCCAAGGCGATCGACGAGCTGCGCAACCTCGACCGCCTCAAGGGAACCTTCCTCAACGCCGTCTCTCATGACCTTCGCATCCCCCTGACGGGCATCCTCGGCTACGCGGAGTTCCTCGAGGACGAGATCGGCGGGACGCTCACCCCCCAGCAGCAGGATTTCGCGCGTCAGATCACCGAGCAAGCCCACCGGATGACGGGACTCCTCAACGAGCTCCTCGATTTCGCGAGGATGGAGGCGGGGAAGTTCAAGATTGACCCGCGTCCCATCACGATGGCCGAGCCGTTGAACAGCGCCGTGAACACCTTCAGGCCGGCCATGCAAAAGAAGAACCAGGAGGTCGTCGTGGAGCTCGCCGACGACCTGCCCCTGGTCTACGCGGATCCCGAGCGCGTGATCCAGATTCTCAGCAACCTCTTGTCGAATGCCGTGAAGTTCACCCCCGAGGGCGGGCGGATCACGGTGAGGGCCTACCCCGAGGGAGGCAAGGTGGTCACGGAGGTCTCGGATACCGGGATCGGCATCTCGGAGGAGGACCTAAAGCACATGTTCGAGCGCTTCTTCCAGACCGAAGCCGGGAAATCCGCCGGCGGCACGGGCTTGGGCCTGTCGATCACCAAGAGCCTGGTCGAGGCGCACGGAGGAACGATCGAGGTGAGATCAAAGCCCGGTGCCGGCAGCACCTTCCGTTTCACGCTCCCGTTGGCCCAGGAGTCTGGCTAGCGCCTGCGGCTTACATCCGGCGCCTGCGGCTTACATCCGGCGCCTGCGGCTTACATCCAATGATCGAGGCTTTCGAGCAAGGGAATGAGCCATTGGCGGGCGGGAGGCACGGCGAAGGCCTGCGGCAGGTCGGCGCGTTGCGCGTTTTGCCAGAGGGGGTCGAAGACCGTGCGGCGCAGGGCCTGAGCGGTGGCGTCGCGGTGGAAGAAGAGGTTGAGCTCGAGGTTCTCCTTGAGCGAGCGGGTATCCCCGTTGGCGGAGCCGATGCTGGTCCAGGCGTCGTCGATTGCCAGGTACTTGAGGTGCAGGAAGCGCTCGCCGTACGTGGCGATCTGCGCTCCGGCCTCGGCGAGATCCTTGGCGGAGGTCAAGTTCAGCAAGTGGAAGACGTCGTAGCTGGTCCAATCCGGCAGGAGGATGCGCACGGAGACGCCCCGGCGGCAGGCCTCGCGGAGGGCGTCGACCAAGGCGTCGTCCCAGAGGTAGGGGAAGGCCACGTCGAGCGATTTTTTGGCGCCGTTGATGGCTGTCAGGTAGGCGCGGCGGATCTCGTTGCCCATCGGTTTGCCGGGCGCGGTCAGGGCGACCTGGATGGGCTCGTCGCCCCAGGGGGCGATCAGCGAGGAGATCGAGACGGTCTGAACGTCCTCCGAGAAGGGATCCTTCCAGCGGGCGAGCAGGTCTCCGCCCCAAGAGGCGGCGAAGGTTCCGGTGATCTGGCGGGCGGCGGCTCCCCAGACCTCGATCATGAGGTCTTCGTAGCGGTAGCGGTAATCGTCCCCGATGTTGACCCCGCCCGTGAGGACGCGGTAGCCGTCGGCGATGAAGAGCTTGCGGTGCGTGACGTTGAAGCCGAAGGGGCTGATGTACCAAGGATTGTTGATCTGGACGGTGACTCCGCCGTCGCGCAGGCGGTTGAGGATGCGATAATCCGTGCGGCCGTACTCGATGCCCAGGGAGTCGAGCCTCACCCGGACGTCGACGCCGTCGCGCCGCCGCTGGATCAGCGCATCGGCGACCTCACGCCCCGTCGGATCGTCGCGGAAGATGAACATCTCGACGTAAAGGGACTCCCGCGCCTCGTCGATCAGCCGGAAGATGGCGTCATGCGCGTCTTCGCCGCCTTGGTGCAGGCGGACGAAGTTGTTATGCGTGACGGGAAGCCGTCCGCTGGACGCGAGCACGCGCCGGATATCCGAGCCGACGATGGGGCGCTCCTCGTCCCAGGCGATCTGAGACAGCAAGGGAACGCAGCCCGTGATCATGAAGAGGGCGATGCAAACGCCCAGCCAAAGTACATGGGGCATGGTGGAAGTCCTTGGAGCGATGCCTGGCGGCAACCATGATAAGGCAGGGTATCGCCAGGATGTTTCAAGTAAATTGCTGAAAATTCCGCGATTTCTAGAATAGCAGCTTCTTGCGGCGCATGCTGATGGCCTGCAATAGCCCGATGGCGGTGAGGTTGGTCATCAGCGCCGAGCCTCCGTAGCTCATCATCGGCAGCGGGATGCCGACGACCGGCATGAGGCCCATGGCCATGCAGAGGTTCACGAACATGTGGAACAAGAGCATCGAGGCGACGCCCGAGGCCAGCAGCGACCCGAAGCGGTCCTTGGCGTTGTTGGCAATGATGATGGCCCGGATGATCACGGTCAGGTAGAGCGCGAGCATCAAGAGGCCGCCGAACAGCCCCATCTCCTCGCCGATCACCGAGAAGACGAAGTCCGTGTGCTGCTCGGGGATGAAGTGTAGCTGCGTCTGGGTGCCTTCGAGGAGCCCCTTGCCGAAGAGGCCTCCCGAACCGATGGCGATCTTGGACTGGATCACGTGGTAGCCCGTTCCCAGGGGGTCGGCTTCCGGGCTCACGAAGGTCCGGATGCGGTTCTTCTGGTACTCCTTGAGGATGCCCCAGGCGACCGGCACGGCGAGGCCGGCGCCGAGGTTGGCCAGCCAGACTCCGCCTGGCACGAGCCAGTGCTGCTTGCGGGTCTTCCAGAGCCAGGTGCCGAGTCCCAGGAGGTAGACGCCCCAGAGCATCAAGCTGGCGCGATGCACCGCGGGATCGTCGAACAAGACTTGCGGCATGCAGAGGATCAAGGCGACGACCGGAGAGACCATCTTGAAGAGGGTCGAAATGGGGAGGCCGGCCCAGAAGAGCATGCCGAGCGTGATGGCGACGAAGACCAGGGACGTGCCTAGGTCGGGCTGGGCGAAGATCAGGAGGAAGGGGACCCCCACGGTGAGCATGGGGATCATGAAGCCTTCGGGGGAATGGACGCTTCTTTGGGAGAGGACGCGCGCGAGGATGACGATCAGGCCCAGCTTGGCGTACTCGGAGGGCTGGATCTTGAGCGGTCCGATTGAGAGCCATCGCTGGGCTCCCAGCGCGGAATGGCCCATGACGTCGACGGCGACCAGCATGGCCACCATGATGCCGTAGAGAATCCAGGCGGTGCGGCCCTCCAGCCAGTTGTAGCCCCAGAGCACGAAGAACGTGAAGGGGATCAAGGCCATCGGGAGGTTGATGGCCAGTTGCTGGAAGGCCGCTCGGGGGTTGGCCGAATAAATCGCCACGATGCCGAACGCGATCACCCCGATCACGCCAAGCATTAGCCAGATATCGAAGTGCCGCCAGGAACGGCCAGGGTTCGGGAGGAGCATGGGCAGTCCTATTAACTAGCCGCAGGCGCTTTATCTAGCCGCGGGCGACGCTTCGGCGCAGGGGTTAAGCCTTGGCCTCGGCCTCGGCGGCATCCGCTTCGACCTTTTCGGGGCGGACGCGGCGGATGGGGATGTTGGCCATGAGGGCCACGGTCTCGTCGGCCCGATCGAGGCTGACCTCGAGGGCGGCCTCGTCGATTTCGACGTACTTCGAGAGGACGGTCAAGAGTTCCTTGCGCATCTCTTCCATCATCGGGCCGGGGATATCGGCGCGATCATGCATCAGGACGAGGCGAAGGCGGTCCTTGGCGACGGTCTTGGCGGAGGTGTCGGCCTTGCCGAGCAACTTCTCGAGGAATGACGGGAACATGCGAACTCCTTCCTGCCTGGCCTAGCCGGCGACGAAAAACTTCTTGAGCTTGCCGAAGAAGCCGGTGTCTTCTTCCAGGTTCATGAAGGGGACCTCTTCGCCCCGGAGGCGACGAGCGATGTTCCGATAGGCCTGACCGGCCTTGGATCCTTCGATCATGGAGGCGGGCTCGCCCTTGTTGGTCGAGGTGATGATGGTCTCGTCATCCGGGACGACGCCCAGCAGCTTCACCGAGTTGCCGAGGACTTCCTGGACGTCGTCGACGCCGAGCATCTCGTTGTTCTTGACCATCTTGGGGCGCAGGCGGTTGACGATGAGCATGGGCTCTTCGATGTCCTGGGCTTCGAGGAGGCCGACGATGCGGTCGGCGTCACGGACCGAGGAGACCTCGGGGTTGGTGACGACGATGGCCTGGTTGGCCCCGGCGGTGGCGTTCTTGAAGCCCTGCTCGATGCCGGCGGGGCAGTCGATCAGGATGAAGGTGTAGCCTTCCTCCTGGAGGTCGGCGACGAGCTTGATCATCTGCTCGGGGGTGACGGCGTTCTTGTCGCGGGTCTGGGCCGCGGGCAGGAGGCCGAGGTTTTGCAGGCGCTTGTCCTTGATGACGGCCTGGCGGAGCTTGCAGCGGCCTTCGACGACGTCGACGATGTCGTAGACGATGCGGTTCTCGAGGCCGAGCACCAGGTCGAGGTTGCGCAGACCGATGTCAGCATCCAAGAGGGCGACCTTCTCCCCCATCGACGCCAGCGCCATGCCCAGGTTGGCGGTGGTGGTGGTCTTGCCGACCCCACCCTTTCCGGACGTGATGACGATTACCTTTGCGGTGGACATTGCGTTGGTTCCTCCTGTTGGACCCGTTGAGTACGTCGGCATCCCCGTTGCGCGGGGGACGGGACGTGGCTAGAGAGGGGAGATATGGATTTCGCCGTCCTTGATCGAGGCGATCTCGGGGGATTTGCTCAAGGGGGGGGCGCCGGCATCGGGCGAGCGGGCGATCAGGCTCGCGATGCGAATCTGGGTGGGACGCAGGTTGGTGGCGATGATGCGGGCGCCTTCGTCTCCCGCCGAGCCGGCATGGGCCACGCCCCTGAGGGTGCCGAAGACCACGATGTCGCCGGCGGCCACGATCTCGGCTCCGGCGTTGACGTCGCCGGAGATGACCAGGTGGCCGTCATGCTGCAGGCGCTGGCCCGAGCGGATGGTCTGGCGGAGGTAGAGGGCGTTGTTCGGGGGGAATTGGGGCGCTTCGGGCTGCTCGGCCTTTTCGACCTTCTCGGTCTTTTCGAGCGCGGGAAGTTTGTCATGGATGGTGAGGCCGAGCTTGGAGGCGCCTTCCCGGGTGGGGGCGTAAGCCGCGACGATCGCCATGGGCACGAGGCCGTAGTCGCCCTTGAGGCGGCCGATCAGCTCTTCGAGCTCGGGCTCCGAGACGGGGCGATCGCCCAGATCGAGCGTCGTCTGCGCGCCCTGCCAGAAGGTCTTGGTCTTGGCTTCCTCGAGCTTGCCCTCGAGACCCGTGATCACCTCGGGCCACGGCCCTTCCGAAGGCAGGACGAGCAGGAGGCCGTTCCTCCACCCTTTGACCGCAATCTCACCCGACACGTTTCTTCCTCCCTCTGATACTGGTTAATCGCTGGCGACCGGGATCGCCGGAGCCGCCGAGCCACTTGCCGGTTTCGCGTTGGGGTCCGGCACCCCGAAGTAGGTCCGCAAGAGGTGGCCTGCCACCGGGCCTGCCACCGACCCGCCGCCGCCCGCCATTTCGAGCATGACCGCCACGGCGATCTTGGGCTGCTCCAGCGGCGCGTAGACCACGAACCAGGCGTGGGTCGGCTTGCCCTTGATGGCTTCGGCCGAGCCCGTCTTGCCCGCCGCGGGGTAGCCCGGAATCTTGGCCGCCCCCGCCGTGCCCCGCGACACCGTCTCGGCCAAGGCCGTGTGGAGCATCTTCCATGTGTCGGGCTTCAGGGTCATGGTCTTGCGCACTTCCACCGGATCGAGATCTTCCGGGCTGCGAATCAGCACCGGGCGCATGACCTTGCCGTTGGTGGCGACGGTGGCAATCTCGACGGCGGCCTGAATGGTCGACATCTGGACGAACCCTTGGCCGGTCGACATGTTGACCGAGTCGCCCGGGTACCATTTCTCCTTGAGCGCCTTTCGTTTCCACGCTCCGTCCGGAATCAACCCTTCCTTTTCCGACGGCAGGATGATCCCGGTCTTCTCGCCCAGACCGAACATGTGCGAGTAGCGCTTCATCCGATCGGGACCCATCTTCAGGCCAAGCTCGTAGTAGATCGTGTCGATCGACATGACCAGGCCTTCCTTGAACGGGACGTTCCCGAAGCCCCCGGGCTTCCAGTCGCGGAAGAGCTTGGATCCCACGTAGAAGACGCCCGTCGAGTTGTAGCGCGAGTTCGCGTTGGCGAACCCCTCCTCCATCGCTGCCGCGTGGGTGACGATCTTGTAGATCGAGCCCGGCGGGTAGACGCTCGAGATGGCCCGGTTCAAGAGCGGGCGCGACGGAGAGTTGATCTCTCGCCACGCCTGGGGAGTCAGCCGGGTCGCGAAGACGTTGGGGTCGAAGTCGGGAGTCGAGGCCAGCGCCAGGACTTCCCCGGTATTGGGGTCCATGGCGACGACCGAGCCCTTCCGGTCCCCGAGCGCCTCCTCGGCCGCAGCCTGAAGCTTGGCGTCGATGGTGAGCGTGAGATCCTTGCCCGGAACCGGCGGAACCTCCGCCAGTTTCCGCATGGGCCGTCCCCGCGCATCCACCTCGACCTGCTGGCGTCCCGGAACGCCGCGCAGATGGGAGTCGAAAACCTTCTCGATCCCCATCTTCCCTATTATATCACCCGCCCGGTAGCCTTGTTCGGCCAACTTCTCGAGCTCTTTCTCGGTGACCTCCCCGGTGTACCCGATCACATGGGAGGCGAAGGCTCCTCGGGGGTAGTAGCGGACGACGACCGGGTCGATGGAGACGCCGGGAAGCTCGCGCTGGTGCTCGGCGACCCGGGCGATCACGGTCTCGTCGACGTCTTCGAGCATGGGGATGGGCAGGGCGGAGGGGCCTCGGCGCTTGAGCTTGGCGCGCAGCTCCTCGGGGGGCAGGTTCAGGATGGCGGCGAGCCGATCGGCGACCTCGACGCGCTGCTCCTTCTTGAGCTGGACCGGGTGGAGGGCGATCTGGTAGGACAAGCGGCTGGAGGCCAGGATCTGGCCGTTGCGATCGCGAATCTGGCCGCGCGGGGCCGCCAGCAGGTTGATGCGCAGGCGGTTGCCCTCCGCGCGCTCGAGGTACTGCTCGTTGCCGACGACTTGCAATTGGACCAGACGAAAGCCGATCACCGAGGCCGCGAGGACCGCCACGGCGACGAACGCCGGAAAGCGGCCGGGAACCACTCCGTTCACTGCTGGGCCTCCCTGAGGGTCCAGGGGTTGCGGGTGCGGTGAAGCACCCAGCGGATGCCCAGGGACAAGGGCCAGCCGAGGAGGGCGGAGCCGGCGGCCACGGGGAGGGCGATCGCCATGGCCTCGTTGACGGGCATGCCGAAGCCCTGAACGCGTAGCATCAGCCCGATGATCGTGTCTTGAAGCAAGCTGAAGATGATGACCAGAGGCATCACGACCATGCCCTGGCGATCATGCAAGAGGGGGCGCAGGCCGCCCGCGCCAAGCCCGATCAACCCCTTGAGCACGGCATAGGTCAACCCCCCACCGATCAGGATGTCCTGGACGGCGCCGGCCGCGAAGCCGACCGCCAAGCCCGCCCGGGGCCCCGTGCCGATCGCCCAGGAAATGACGATCGCCAGGAGGACATCGAACTGCCATGTGAGCAGATCGTTGAGCGGGGAGCCCTGGAGCCCCGCGCCGAGGATGATCAAGAGGGCGGCGGCAGCGATTCTCATGCTAACTCGACAGCTTCGGGAGGACGACCGGGTTGAGGGGCGGGAAGATCATGACCTCCTCGATCCGGTCGAGGTCGGCCGTCGGGACGATCGTGACCTCGGGGGTGATGGCGCCGGGCTGTTGGTCGACACGAACCACCTTGCCCACCGGGATGCCCTTGGGGAAGACGCCGCCGAAGCCCGAGGTCAAGACCAGGTCTCCGATGCGGAAGTCGACTTGCTGCGGCATGTAGCGCATGGCCAGGGTGGCGTCGCCTTCGCCGGTCACGATGCCCGGAGAACGCGAGCGCTGGCCCAAGGTGGCCACGGTCTGACCGGGGTCGGTCAGGAGCGAGATGATGGAGGTATTGGGACCGGCGACGAGGACCCGGCCGATCAGGCCGCGGGGGCTCATGACCACCGAGTCGGTCCCGATGCCGTCCTTGGCCCCGCGGTTCACCACGAGGCGCTTGCGCCAGTTGTCGGGGGTGCGCGCCACGACGGTCGCCGCGACGCCCTTGCCGCCGTACTGCTGCTGCAGTTCGACGAGCTGGCTGAGGCGTTTATTTTGGGAATCGACTTCCATGCGGCGCGCCAGCTCGGATTCGGCCAGGGTCAACGCTTGTTGCAGGCGTGCGTTCTCTTGGCGCAGGGCCTCGAGATCCTGGAAGTAAGCAGCTCCGCCGCGAACGGTGGTCACGGCGGATTGCGTGAGGGTCCAGCCGGGCTTGAGGGCCTCGGTGAGCACGGCGGTGCGGCCCGAGGCCCAGCCCAAGGCCCCGGCCGCGAGGACCAGGGCGAGGCCGAAGCCGATCTCCCGCGCGGGGAGGCGTTGGAGTAGGCTCACAGGACTTGGACTAGGACGAGGTGCCGAGCACCCGCTTCAGCGTGCCGAACTCCTCGAGGACGCGGCCCGTACCGAGGGCGACGCAGTTGAGGGGCTCGTCGGCCACGTGGACCGGCATCTCGGTGTCATGGGAGATCAGCTCGTCGAGGCCCTGCAGCAAGGCGCCGCCGCCCGCGAGCACGATGCCCCGGTCGATGATGTCCGCCGCGAGCTCGGGAGGGGTCTTCTCGAGGGTGTCGCGCACCGCGTCCACGATGGCCGTGACCGGCTCCTGAAGGGCCTCGCGCACCTCGGACGAGGTCACGATGACCGTGCGGGGCAGGCCCGAGACCATGTTGAGGCCGCGGACTTCCATCGAGCGCTCCTCGCCGCGGGGATACGCCGAGCCCAGGCGAATCTTGATCTCCTCGGCCGTGCGCTCGCCGATGCTGAGGTTATGCTGCTTCTTGAGGAACTGCACGATGGCATCGGTCAACTCGTCGCCCGCGATGCGGACCGAGCGCGAGACCACGACGCCGCCCAAGGAGATGACCGCGACCTCGGTGGTGCCGCCGCCGATGTCGACGATCATCGACCCGGTGGGATCCGAGACCGGAAGGCCCGCGCCGATGGCCGCCGCCATGGGCTCCTCGATCAGGTAGACCTCGCGGGCGCCGGCCTGCAGGGCCGCATCCATGACCGCGCGGCGCTCGACGCCCGTCACGCCCGACGGAATGCCGATGACCATCCGAGGCTTGAAGACGCCCTGGCGATCATGCACCTTTTGAATGAAGTGCTTGAGCATCTGCTCGGCCACGTCAAAGTCCGCGATCACGCCGTCCATCAGGGGACGAATCGCCACGATGTTGCCGGGCGTACGACCCAGCATCTGCTTGGCTTCCTCACCCACGGCGAGGGCCACGGAGCGGTTGTTTTGCTGAATGGCCACGACCGAGGGCTCGCTGAGCACGACACCCTTGCCACGGACGAATACCAGCGTGTTGGCGGTCCCGAGGTCGATGCCCATGTCCCGACTAAAACGGCTGAAGAACATAATTGAAACTCACTCTCCTCTTGGTCGCTGAACCGGGCTGCGGAACCCTAGGTTGATGGTGGAAGCGGCATTGCTCCAGGGATGCTTGCACCTTCTATATAACCCGCCACCCTAATTGCCGCAAGGCTAGGTTGACCTGTGCGATGGGCAATCCGACGATATTGAAATAGTCGCCCTCGATCCCGTCCACGAACAGGGACGCCAGGCCCTGGATGGCATACGATCCCGCCTTGTCCATCGGCTCTTTCGAAGCCACGTACCGCGCGATCTCCCCATCGTCCAGTACCCGAAACCGCACCTGCGTACACTCGGCGCCCGAAACCGAACGCGAAAGCTTGGGGGAGACCAGCGCGAAGCCCGTGTAGACCTGGTGACGGCGTCCACTCAACATTCTGAGCATCCGCTGGGCGTCCGCATCATCTAAAGGCTTACCTAGGACCACCTCGTCGCTCACGACGATCGTGTCCGCGCCGATCACGACGTCCGCCTCGGGGTGACGCGACGCCACGTCGAAGGCCTTGCGCTCGGCAAGCCGCTGCGCAATCTCGGGAATCGCCCACTCCGGCTGGATGGCTTCGTCGGCCGAGCTGGGATCGACGACGAACGGGACGCCCACCTGGCGCAGCAACTCCTGACGCCGCGGGGACGCCGAGGCTAAAATGACCTGGGCATGGTGAATGGATGGAAGATCGATCATGCTCCCCATCTTACACGACGTGCCAAGGGGAGGTTGAAGGCGCTTAAGGCGCCATGCGGGACGGCGGCGCGATCAGACGCCGATCCGAGACGGCCGGGGCGCCGCCCAGGGCGAACTCCATGGACGCCAGGTACCGACCGTAGTTCGTGGCCTGCCCCGTCGCCGATTCCCAGCGCCAAAGGCCCTCCAGGCGCAGGTTGGCGTTCTCCCAGAGCTTCTGCATGCCCCCCGCCGTGATCTGCTTGGCCTCGTAGTTCCGTCCCCCGGCCGCATTGGCGTCGCCGAAGGCCGAGTACTGGAGGTAAATCGCGCTCGCGGGCCCCGTCGCCTGGGAAAGATCCAGGTACCAGCCCTGCCGCGGCAAGGATTCCAACCCCAGGCGCTGGTCCAGGACGTACTCGTACATGGCGACCGAATCTCCGGCCTTGAAGCGGGCATGCAGCCCGTAGCGCCGCCGCTCGGTGGGCGTGCCGGGCTGGGTGAAGCCCCCGGGGTAGGCGATCTCGTTGCCCCAGAGCATGCTCAGGCCGATCTCGTCCGTGTCCGAGGCCCGGTAATCCAGCCGCGTGAAGACGTTCTTGGCTCCGTTGTCGTCCATGCGGTTCGGACCCGACCCGTTGACCAGGCCCGTCGCGTAGCCGATCGCCCCACTTTGCCACTGGAGCAAGGCTCCGATGTCCCACCAGCGCGAGAACGCCGAGCCCTGGTAGAGGCCCGCTCCTTGCGCCGAGAGGAACTCCGTCATGGGCGTCGGAACCGGGGCCGCCGCCAGGGGCGGCTCGTAGGACGAGGTCCGGTAGCCGAAGGGAAGCTCGAACTGCCCCACCCGCAGGAAGCCGTTGCGCGCCGGATCGTTGACGTTGAGGTAGGCGTTCTCGAGGATCGGCACGTAAAGCGGGCTCCAGCCGAGGCCGCCCGACTGCCGCCACTGGATCCGGTCGAGCTCCGCCTGGTAGAGGTCCGGATAACTGAACGCCTGGTAGATTTCCTGGCGCAGCGATGCCGAGACGACCCCGGTCACCTCGGGAGCGAAAGGCTGCACGAACGACGCCGTCAGCGACGGGATCCGGCCGGTGAGGTGCGTCTCGATCACGCGGAAATCCGGCAGGGTCAGTTGTGAACGGGGCACGTTCCCCAGCTCCACCACCGCCTTGACGTCCAAGCCCGGGGCCTGCGCCGAGGCTTGCGCATGCGCGGGCGCCCCCACGGCGAGAAAGGCCAGCGAGAGGGCGATCGCGCGAAGCGGGGGCGTGAGAGGGAAAGGTTGCTTCGAGAGGACGTCGGGCAAGGGGCACCTCCATCGAGAATGCCTCATCTTACCTCGTGGGCTAGGACTTGGAGAAGCGCTCGCTCACATGCCTGCCCGTCGTGATCGAGTGGTACTCCTGCCCGATGGCGTTGTAGCGCTTGCGGGTTTCGGGGCTCATCTGGGAGCCGTTCGCCATCGCCGAGCGGTACTTGGGCCGCTCGTTCATCCAGTAGGTGGCCACGGCCCGCTCCTCATGCGAGAGGGGTTGCCCCTTGTTGAGGTAAAGCCTGCCGATCATGCCTTCTTGCAGGCAGTGCATCTGTTCGTGGACCAGGATGTCGACGAAGGTCGCGAAGCTTCCCCGGAGCAAGGTCTCGGGCAAGTAGACCTTGTAGGCCTTGTGATCGTAGAGGCCGTTGAAGCCGGCGGCCATGGCCGTGTTGAACTCGACTGGAGCCGGCTTGAAGCCGTAAGCTTCGCCCAGGGCCGGCATGAAGTAGCGCATGAACTCGTAGGCGATGCGGCGGTTGGTCTCGGGCTTGCGAGGATCCCAGACCTCGCGCGTGGCGCGCAGGATGGCCTCGCGTTCCATGGTGGTCACGGCCGCGTCGCGCTTCGGATCGAAGAGGTAGCTGAGGGTTTCGCGATACTGCTCGGGAGAGCGGATGAGCTGGCCCTCGGCGAGCGGCGCGGCGCCCGCGGGCCCGCCCAGCAACTGGGCGCGCGTGAAGCCGCCCGTGGGGTCGGCGGGGGCGGAGAGCGTCTCGGACATGCCGGCGCGAAGGTTGGGGTCGAAGCCCGCCTCGAACATCAACTCGGCCATCCACGCGGCTTCACTAGTGCCTGAGCCGCCGGCGCTCGTGAGCGGGCGACGCGAAGGAGCCGGTTCCGTCGGGACTGGCTTGACGGGCCCCACGGGCGCGAGGCGCGTCGGGGCGATGCGCTGCGTGCCGGAAGGGGGAAGATTGGGAGTGGCGGGAGTGACTTTGCGGACCATCGCGGGCCTCCTATCCCAAGCTTGTTTTACCCGCTCCAGGCGCCAGCCCTAACCGAAATTGCCTGGAGCCGCCCGAGCAACCCCATTCAAGGGCGGGGAATCCGGGAATAACATCATGAGCGCCCTCCCCCACGGGGGTGTCATCGATTCCGGAAGAAAGAGGCCAACTACATGGATATGATCCGCCCTCCCCAGACCCCCGAGACGCTTTCCACGGGCCTTCCCCCGCTGGGGACGCTGGGTGCCGCTGAGGAGCTCACGCCGGATCTCCTGCGCGAGCGCGTGGACGGATTGACCTCGGATCTGGTGGCGTGCCGGCGCGATTTTCACCGCTGGCCCGAGCTGAGCTTCCGCGAAGTCCATACCGCCGCCCGCATCGCCTCCGAACTCCACACCATGGGCCTCGAGGTCCAGACCGGCGTCGCCAAGACCGGAGTGGTGGGGCTCCTCCGTGGGGGAAAGGCCCCTGTGGGGCGCCCCGGCGGGAAGACCTTGCTGGTCCGGGCGGATATCGACGCGCTTCCCCTCGATGAGCAGAACGACGTCTCCTACCGCTCGCGCAACCCGGGAGTCATGCATGCCTGCGGCCACGACGCCCACATGGCCATGCTGCTCACCGCCATCCGGGTTCTCGCCGAGCACCGCGAGTCGCTTCCCGGCAACCTCAAGTTCGTCTTCCAGCCCGCCGAGGAAGGCCCCGGCGGCGCCGACCTCATGATCGAGGAAGGCGTGCTGGAGAATCCCCGGGTGGATGCCGCCATCGGCTTCCATATCTGGAACGAGCTTCCCGTGGGCGTGGTCGGAGTCCGTCCCGGCCCCCTGATGGCCTCGTCCGACGAGTTCGAGATCGTCATCGAGGGGCAAGGCACCCACGCCGCCGACCCGCACCTCGGGGTGGACGCCGTGGTGGTCGCCGCGCACGTCCTCACCGCCCTGCAGAGCATCGTCTCGCGCCAGATCTCGCCCCTGGACTCGGCGGTCCTCTCGGTCGGCAAGATCGTCTCGGGCTCGGCGCATAACGTCATCGCTCAGACGGCCGTCATGTCGGGGACCGTCCGCACGTTCAGCGAGGAGCTTCGCGCCTCGATGCCCCAGCGGATCGAGCAGTTGATCCAGGGCGTGGCCATGGCCTTCGGGGCGACGGCGCGCCTGGATTACCGGTATCAGTACCCGGTCTTGTCCAACGCTCCCGAGATGACCGCGCTGATCCACGCGGCGGCCACGAAGGCGATCGGGGCGGAGCGCGTGGTCCATGCAGACGCCACCATGGGCGCCGAGGACATGGCCTACTTCCTGCGCGAAGTGCCCGGCTGCTACTTCCTGATCGGCTCGGCCAATCCATCGAAGGGCCTCGACAAGCCTCACCACCACCCACAGTTCGATATCGACGAGGACGCGCTTCCCGTGGGCGTCCAGGTGATCGTCCAGGCCGTTCTCGACTACCTCGACTCCTAGCGTCTTTCCCCTCGAGAGGCCCCCTCGCGACGTTTGTCGATAGGGGGCTTGTTCTTGGGGAGGTTTTGCCTTACGATTCATCATGTAGTGAATTGATTGAATCGTTGCCCGCGCGGAGTTCCAGAAAGGCCCCTGCATGCCCCAGGCTCATGACGTCCTGATCATCGGCGCCGGCCAGGCCGGCCTCGCCATGGGCTATCACCTCTCCCAGCGCGACGTCGACGTCGTGATCCTCGATGCGGCCCCACGGCTCGGGGAGTCCTGGCGCAATCGCTACGATTCCCTCATGCTCTTCTCGGCCTCGCAGTACAACCACCTGCCCGGCCTGCCCTTCCCCAAGGCTCCGGATACCTACCCCACCAAGGACGACGTAGCCGAGTACCTGACGACCTACGCGGCCGTCTTCGGTCTCCCCGTGAGACTCTCGACTCCCGTCACGACCTTGTCCGCCGTTCCCGGCGGCTACCGTGTCGAGACGCCCGATGAAACCTTCGAGGCGAGGCAGGTGGTGATCGCCACGGGCCCGTTCCAGACTCCCGTCGTTCCTGCGTTCGCCCAGAAGCTCTCGCCGGCGATCGCCCAGCTGCATAGCGCGGAGTACCGCAATCCCGCGCAGCTTCCCGAGGGCGACGTGCTCGTGGTCGGGGCCGGCAACTCGGGGGCGCAGATCGCCGAGGAGCTCGCCCCGACGCGCCGGGTTCACCTGGCCATGGGCCGGCGACAACCGTTTCTCCCCCAGGAATTCATGGGCAAGACCATCTTTTATTGGCTGAAAGCCCTGGGAATCCTCGACGTCACGGTCGACTCGCCCTTGGGACGCTGGCTGCGCACGCGCGATCCGCTCTTCGGGACGGACTTGCGCCGGCTGCGGCGCGAGCACGGGCTGGTCCTCATGCCGCGCGTCACGGATGCCGACGCGGAGCGCGTCCATTTCGCGGACGGCCGCTCGCTGCAAGTCTCGTCGATCATCTGGGCGACCGGCTTCCGCAGTGATTATGGCTGGGTCGATTTGCCGGTCTTCGATGCCCAGGGGCGGCCCGTGCATCGTCGAGGCGTCACCTCCGCCCCGGGGCTGTACTTTCTGGGCTTGCCCTGGCAGTACCGCCGGGGGTCGGCGCTGCTTCTGGATGTGGGAAGGGATGCGGAGTACCTCGCCGAGCAGATCGTCGCCAAGCGCGCATGACCAGGAGGGCCCCCCGGATGGGGAGCCCTCTTTTTGATGGTCTCAGATCGGCGTCGCGGGTGTTACTTCTGGCTCATGATGGCGTCGACCTTGGCGGCCCAGCCGGGGTTCTGAGTGGCGATCCGCTGCCAAAGGGTGGACGTGCGGGTATCGAGCTGCGCGCGATCGGAGGCGGCGAGCTCCAGGATGTTATCGGCGACCTTGCGCTCGCGCTGGGCGCCACCCGTATTCCAGGCCTCGCGGACCGCGGGGTACTTCTTCCAGACTTGCTGCTGCCAGAGGCTGACGTCCTTGGCGATCGCCTGCCGCTCGGCGGCGCTCAGCGCCTGATACGCTTCGTTCAGGGCTTCGAGCTTGCTTGCCGTCACCGGAGTCCAGCCGTCCAGGGCCTTGGCGGTCTGGGGATACTGGGCCTTGAAGCGCCCCATGAGCGCCTCTTGCTCCGCGGGGCTGAGTCCTTTGCGGGTGATGACGTCCTTGATGGTCTCGGTCTTCACGGCATGCGCCGTCTTGGTGGCGAGCTCGGCGGACGTCGCCGACGCGCGGGCAAGGGTCTCGGGACCGTGCTCCGTCATGATCCACGCTCCCGCTCCGAGAGCTGCCATCATTCCGGCCAAAGCGATGCGACGAATGGGCATCTAAGTCGTTCTCCTCTCGAAACCTTGTATACATCAGGATCCTAGCGAACGAATCTGCCTCGAACAACAAAGGGACGGGGGTTCGCGCCCCTTCGCGAAACCGGGCATGCAAGTCAAAAGGGCCGCCATTGGCGGCCCCGATGGAGATGTTACGAAGTCTTGCTATCTCAGGGTTTCGAAGCGCGCGAACGTTCCCGACGGCGCTTCCCACTGGATCTCGACGTGCTCGACCCGGGCCGCGGGCGGGCCGACGTGGCAGAAAGCAATCCAGGCCTCCAGGGCGTCTTCGGGGCCCTCGGCGATCGCCTCGACCCGACCGTCCGGAAGGTTGCGCACCCAGCCGACGAGGCCCAGTTCGCGGGCGCGGGTCTCGGTGCTCTGCCGAAAGTAGACCCCCTGGACGCGACCCGAGACCCAGAGATGCGCGCGCTTCATCGCGACTTGCCCTCGGGCCTTACGCTTCCGCGGGCGTCGCCGCGTCCGCCGCGGCGCGGGTGATGCCCGCGCGCTGGTCCAGCCAGGCGATCGTCACCTCCGCGAATTCCGCGGCCTGAGCGTCGCCCATCAGGTTATGTCCGGAGCCCACGAAGCGCACCCATTGCTTGTCCTCGGAGGCGAGCGCCTCGTAGACTTCCCGCGACTGCGGGTTCAGGATCACGGAGTCCTCGGAGCCCACCGTGACCAGCATGGGACGCGTGACCTTGGCAGCCACCTGGACGTTGTCGGCGCCCCCGCCCAGGTAGGGATAGTTGGTGACGGGCATCTGGGTTTGCAGCTTGAGGTGCGCCTTGGCGTAGGCGACGGCCTCGGGCGAGTAGAAGCAGTCCTCGGCCTTGAACTGGTAAGGCACCCGGATATGCAAGCCGAAGAGCTGGTGAAGGGGTTTCGCGACCGCCTGGTACGCGCCCTGGTAGAGCGCGAACTCGATGGGTTTCGTCACCTGCCGCAGCTGTGCCGGAGGCGCCACGGAGATGCCCCCCAGGAACTCCTCGCCCCGCTGGGCCAGCATCCTGAGCGTCGAGAAGTTGCCGACGCTGAAGCCCAAGAGGAAGAGGCGATTGGTATCGACCTCGGGATGCCCCTTGAGGGTTTCGAGGGCGCGCTCGAGGTCGTCGAGGTGAGACTCCTCGGTGTAGTAGCCGCGCTCGCCGGCCGAATCGCCGTGGCCGCGGAAGTCGAAGGTCAAGACCGCGTAACCTGCCTGGGCCAGACGCTCCGGGTAGCCCAGGAACTCTTCCTTGCTGGAGAGGTAGCCGTGGGCGAGGACGATGCCCGGATAAGGCGCGGGCCCGGCATCCGGGATGAAGAGCTTGGCCGCCAGGGTTTTGTCGCCGGGAATCGTCAGGTCGGTGACAGGCATGGAGCCTCCTTTTCTTGCCGCGGAGCGGGGACGACGTCGCTACTTGAGCTGGCCGGAGCGCAGGATGGAGATCAAGAGCCAGAGCCCGAGAACGCCACCCATCAGGAAGGTGAAGAAGCTGAGGGCGTGGAAGCCCATGATTTGCGGGCCCGATTGGATGGGCGCCAGGAGGGCGGCCCCCATGATCAGGGCGGCGGTCAGGAGGCTGAAGGCCACCTTGTTGCCGATGACCGTGAGGGTGCGTTCCAGGCGGGCCTGGTTGCGGACCTCGTACTCGATGCGCAGCTGACCGGCGTTGGCCGCCGCCAGCAGGTCGTCGACCCGACGGGGGGTCTTGAGCAGGAGGTTCTTCCAGTCCACCGCGATGCGCATGATTTCTTGCGTGCTCATCATCGAGGTGAACTGGCGCTGGACCATGGTGCGGATGAAGGGCTCCGCGACGTTGATCAGCATGTAGTCCTTGTCGAGCTGCCGGCAGATGCCCTCGGTGGTCACGAGGACGCGGGCGATCATGAGGAACGAGGTTGGCATGCGGACCCGGTACTGCATCAGGAGGCTCATGACCCGCTCCAGCAGGCGACCGATCTGGACTTCGCCGACCGGCTTGCCGAGGAACTCGCGCATGACGTGGTCGAGCTCGATCGTGAGCCGCTGCTTGTCGATGGGGCCCTGGGGATGGCCGTACTCGAGGATCCGGTCGGTGGCGCGGGCGGCGTCGAACTGGATCATGGCGAGGAGGAAGTCGATCAGGATCTCGCGCGAGCGGGGGTCGAGCCGTCCGACCATGCCGAAGTCGATCAGGACCAGGGTGGGCATGGAGGTGAGGTCCCCGTCCCGGAACTGGAACATGACGTTTCCGGGGTGGGGGTCGGCGTGGAAGAAGCCGTCCACGAAGATCTGGCGCAGGAAGGCGACGGTCAGGTTCTGGGCGATGCGCTGGCGCTGGGGCAGTGAGAGCGCGATCGGGGGCTCTTCGCCGGATTTGCGCGGGAAGAGCGCCGAGACCTTGGCGCCGTGCATGAACTCGATGGCCATGACCCGCCGGGAGGTGTACTCCCAGAAGACGGTCGGGGTGCGGACCAGGGAGCCGTAATCGCGGTGGAGGTTGCGGCCGATGGTCTCGGTATTGGCGGCTTCGAGGGTGAAGTCGGTTTCGTTGCGGATGGTGGCGGAGAATTCTTCGGCCAGCCCGGAGATGTTGTTCCACTTGCCCCAGTTCGTGCGGGTGGTGAGCAGCCGGGCGAAGTCGAGCAGAACCGCGATATCGGCTTCGATGACGTGGTCGATGCCGGGGCGCTGCACCTTGATGATCGCGGGGATGAGCTCGCCCTTGGCGTCGCGGAGCTTGGCCTTGTAGACCTGTCCGAGCGAGCCGGCGGCCAGCGGGATGGTGTCGAACTCGGGGAAGATGTCGTAGACCGAGCGGGCGGGCTCGGCGTGGCGGGCGTTGTACTCGCCGAGGATCACGGCTTCCATCTCGGTCCAGGGGGCGGGGGAGACCTGCTCCTGGAGCTTGGCGAGTTCGTCGATGTAGGGCTGGGGCAGGAGGTCGGCGCGGGTCGAGAGGACCTGGCCGAGCTTGACGAAGGTGGGGCCCAGCTCTTCGAGGATCTGCCTCAGGACGGAGGGAAGCGGGAGGGCGAGCTCGAGGTCGGGATCGTCGGTTTCAGCTTCCTGTCGGAGAAAGGAGGAGACGGCGAGCTTCTGACGCAGGCCGGGCGGCAGGAAGTCGAAGAGGCTGAGTTTGAAGATGAGGGCGTCCCAGCCATACTTCAAGAGGATCGAGGCAATCTCGACCCGGCGCTGGTGGGGGGTGGGGGGCAATCCAGGCACGCGGCCCTTTCCCGATGGGGTTTCAGCGATACTCATGCGATCCTGATGGCCTGATGCGAGCTTTCAGTGGCGGGAAGGCCCAGCTTGAAACAGCGATGACGGCTCCTCAAGTCTACCAGGACATCACGTTCTCGGCAAAGCGGGCATTGTCGGAGGCTTTCCATTGGGGGGTGCCGTCGGGGCCCGTTTGATCGGAGAATAGCGAGGAATCGGCGATCGCCAGAACCTGAGCGCTGCCCAGGGGGCCCATCGCGGCGAGGGTTTGGGGGCCGACGTCCCAGCGCAGGATGCGGATCGAGGTATCACTGGAGCGCAGGATGGCTTGCGCGGGCGCTTGAACCGAGAGGACTCCGGCGGTGAAGACGGTCACTCCGGTGTTGAGGCCCGAGGCGAGCGGGGCGGGCTGCACGCCCGAGAGCGTGAGCCAGGACTGGGGCTGGCCTTCCTGGGAGTAGACGCGGACCTGGCCCGAGTCGAAGGAGATGCCGGCCTTGCTGGAGAGCGAGGTGAGGGCGGCGAGGTCCACGCCGTCGAAGCCTCCCCATTCGCCCAAGAGGACGAGTTTGGTGCCGGCGTAGGCGGCGCGCATGTACTGGGTATAGGCGTCCTCGGTGAACCAGGACGGGCAAGCGAGCACGATCACGTCGGCGTCCTGAGGCAAGGGGCCGCTCGTGAGGGTGGAGACCGAGAAGCCCCGGTTGACGAGGTGGCTCTTGATGCCTTCCATGGGGACCGGGGCCGAGAAGCGCTCGTCCCAGATGATCGAGAGGGGACCGCTCCGCTTGGCGAGGCTGACCGAGCCGGTCTTGGCGTCCACTTCGAGGCGGGTGTAGCCAGTTTTTTGGATCCAGACGCGCGAAGCCACGCCGGAGAGTTCGACCTGGCCGCGGGCGTCGGCGATCGCCCCCTTGCCCCCCGAGGAGGCCACCGCCCCGGGCAAGGGCACGCCCGCCTGATCCGTGATCACGGCCTTGAAGGTCGCTCCCCCGAAGGGATTCCAGCCGCAGCCGGAGAGCCCCAGGGCCAGAAGGCCGATGACGAGTTGCTTAGCGCGCATCATGGGCCCCCTTGCTCACGACCTGTGCGACGTTGAGGCGGCCCAGCCCGAAGTAGGGATCCGGCCCGACGGGCCCCAGGTCGTCGGCGGTGGCTTGCAGGCGAGTGCGGACCTGCTCGGCCGTGAGGCGGTTATCCATGGCGAACAAGAGGGCGGCCGCCGCCGTCACATGCGGAGCGGCCATGGACGTGCCCACCATGCCCCCGTAGGCATGCGGGGCGCTCACGCCCTTCTTGTAGTCGGCGGCTGTGAGGTAGGTCGGCCAGGTGCTCATCACGGATTCCGATCCGTCGCCTCCTGGAGCCGAGATCGCGAGTTCGGGCCCGCGGTTGGAGTACGAGGCCAGCTGATCCTTGATGGTGGTCGCGCCCACGGCGAGGCTGACGGGCTCGGCCGCCGGGTAGTCCACCCCCCGCTCGCGGTTGCCGGCTGCCACCACCACCAGGACGTCGCGGCTCAAGGCATAACGGATGGCTTCTTCGAGCACGGCCGACGAGGTCTTGCCCCCCACGCTCAGGTTGATCACCCGCACGCGCAAGCCGGGCCGCGCGGGATCCCGGTAATCCACCGCCGCCCGGACGCCCCGCGCGATGGTCCGGTCGTCGCCCACCCCCGAATGCCCGATGGCCTTGACGGGAAGAATCGGGCAAGCGACGGAACCCAGGACGCCTGCCATGATGCCAGCGATATGCGTGCCATGGCCGTTGCCGTCCTTGCCTTTGTAAGAAACGCGCCCGTCGTACGTGTCGTCGCCCACCATGTCTTGCATGGGAAGCAAGCGGTCCACGAGGTCCGGATGCCGGGGATCCACCCCCGTATCCACCACCGCCGCCGCCACTTGCGCCGCGTACGGAGCCGTCACCGCCTTGCCCGCGCCGATCTGCAGGAGGTTCCACCCGTCGCCCGTTCCCCCCGCCGAGGCCACCACCACGTACTCCGCCTGGATCCGGAAGGGATCCGCGCTCGCGAACTCCACCGGCCTCCAGACGCATCCCGGCAATAACGCCAGAAGCGCGAGGCTAATCGCCCGCCGGATGCCGCGCCGGGGGCGACGCGTGGAGCGCATGGATCGCATGGCGAACCTCCTTCGCAGGGACCTTTCCCCAGCTTAGCGAGGGCCCTCCGAGGGGGCGACGGAAAGGTGGACGAAGAGGCTTGTTCACGCTGCTAGAAAAGCGGGTATAGCCCCCTCATGTCAAAAGGAGAGAAGCCATGCCCGTCAAGCGCCCCCGCCCCCTGCGCCGCCGCCACCAGCAACTATCGAGCCTCGACTCCTTCATCAAGGCCTGCTACCCCCTGATCGCCGTCACCACCCACGAGGAACGCCGCTTCCTCACCGGCGTCCAGGAACGCTACTCCGCTAGAGGCGTCTTCCAGTGGACCTATACCAACGGCCTCATCAACCTCCTCGACGGCCGCCTCGTCCACCCCGACACCATCGGAGATCCGCTCGCCGGCCTCAAGACCGTCCTCAAGATCCCCCAGGGCATCTTCACCTTCTGCGACCTCCACCCATGGCTGGGCGAAACCCCCTCGCCCGAGCGCAATGCCGTCATCCGCCTGCTTCGTGACGTCTACTACCAGATTCGCCGCCACCGCGACACCCAGAAGACCGTGCTCCTGCTCTCGCCCGTCCTCGACATCCCCCCCGACCTGTCCAAGGAAGTCGTCGTCTATGACTTCCCGCTTCCCGATCGCGAGGCCCTCGGCCAGCTTCTCGACGAGCACCTGCATCGCGCCAGGCGCACCGCCGAAACCCATATCCTCCTGAAGCCCGAAGACCAGGAGATGCTCCTCGAAGCCGCCCTGGGCTTGACCCTCGACGAGGCCGACAACGCCTTCTCGGCGGCCATGCTCAACGATCGCGTCCTCGACGCCAGCGACCTCCAGACCATCCACGCCGAGAAGCAATTGATCATCCGGAAATCCGGCATCCTCGACTACACCCCCGTCGACGACGGCATGGACAGCGTCGGCGGGCTGGAGAACCTCAAGGAATGGCTGCGCAAGCGGCGTCGCAGCTTCACCCAGGAAGCCCGGGACTTCGGCCTGCCCCAGCCCAAGGGCCTGCTCCTGACCGGCGTCCAAGGCTGCGGCAAGTCGCTCTCGGCCAAGGCGATCGCCCAGGACTGGAAGCTGCCGCTACTGCGCCTGGACGTCGGAAAGGTCTTCGGCGGCCTCGTGGGCAGTAGCGAAGAAAACATGCGCCGTGCCATCAAGCTCGCCGAGGCCATGAGCCCCTGCGTCCTCTGGGTGGATGAGATCGAGAAGGGCTTCGCTGGCATGCAGGGCTCCGGCGTCTCGGACGGCGGCACCTCCATGCGGGTCTTCGGGACCTTCATCACCTGGCTCCAAGAAAAGAAAAGCAACGTCTTCGTCGTCGCCACCGCCAACCAAATCTCCAGCCTGCCCCCCGAACTCCTGCGCAAGGGGCGCTTCGACGAGATCTTCTTCATCGATCTCCCGACTGACGCCGAGCGCCGGACGATCTTCGGGATTCACCTGGCCAAGCGCCGGCGCAACCCGCGCCTCTTCAATCTGGGGGCCTTGGCCCAGGCGGCCGAGGGCTTCTCGGGCGCGGAGATCGAGCAGGTCGTCATCGCGGGGCTCTTCGAGGCCTTCGATGCCGGCCAGGAACTGGGAATGCCGCATTTGCAGGCGGCCATCCACAAGACCGTGCCCCTTTCGGTCACCATGCAGGAGGGGGTTTCCCGCCTCCGGGACTGGGCACGGCAGCGCGCCGTTCCGGCCTCGAGCGGCATGGCGAGCGGGTCTTGAGCCTTGCCTTCGGGAGGCTTCGCGCCATGTCGACTCGGTGACGGATCCCACAGTCGCGATCCCGGAACGACGCTATTGTAATGAGGGTCGACGGGTGATATAGTCGGTTGGCAACCACCACCATGCCTGTTTGTTGACGTGATGCCTTCCGACTTGACCGCCAATCTGGCCACGGTTCGCTCCCGTATAGAACGGGCGGCGGAACGTTCGGGCAGGGATCCTGCGAGCATCCGCCTCCTGGCGGTGACCAAGCAGGTGAGCACGGAGCGCATCCGCGCGCTGCATGCCCTCGGCGTCCGAGAGATCGGGGAGAACCGGGTTCAAGAAGCCCTCCGCAAGCAAGCGGAACTAGGGGATCTGGACCTGAGATGGCACCTGATCGGACACTTGCAGACCAACAAGGTCAAGCAGGTCCTCGGAGCCTTCGACCTCATTCACGGAGTGGACTCCGTGAGACTCGCCCGGGAGCTCGATGCCCGAGCGGAGGCGACTTGGCAGGGGAAATCCCGCCAGGCCGTGCTCTTGCAGGTCAACGTCGCTCGCGAAGCGAGCAAACATGGGTTTTTTCCGGAGGATCTCCCGGCTGCCGCCAAGGAGATTCTGAGCTTGGAACACCTGAACCTTCGCGGCCTGATGACGGTGGCGCCCTTTGCGGCCGATCCGGAATCGAATCGGGAAGTGTTCCGGCGGCTGCGAGACCTGCGCGACGCGTGCCAACGCCTCGCCGGAGACCGCACGGAAATAAGCGAACTTTCGATGGGGATGAGTCAGGACTTTGCCGTCGCCATCGAAGAAGGGGCCACGATCGTCCGGATCGGCACGGCTCTTTTTGGAAGACGACCGGCAACACCGCAAACTAAGGAGGCATGATGAGCGCCGAGATCTGGAGCAAGGTGAAGACCTTCGTGGGCCTGGATGGAGACCTCGATGAGGTGTACGAAGAGGAAGAGACGATGACCAACGAGCCTAAGAAGGCCAACCGTAACATCGTGGGACTGCCCTCCCCCAACTCCCAGGAGATGGTCGTCCTCGAGCCCCGCAGCTTCGACGACGCTCTCGGCATCATCGAGAACCTGCGCTCCCGCCGCGCGGTCATCCTCAACCTGAACGGCCTCACCGCCGAGCAGTCGCAGCGCCTCGTCGACTTCGTCTCCGGCGCCTGCCATGCCCTCGACGGCAACCAGGAGCGGATTGGCGACGCGATCTTCCTCTTCGCCCCCTCCAACGTCAAGATCAACGCCCTGAACGCCGAGCAATCCTGGATGCCTGGTGCCTCCCAGGCCGCTGCCGCCCCCGCGGCTCCGTCCAAGGACCTCTTCTGGCGCGTGCGCTAGTCTCGGCCCCGTAGCTTCCCCCTCGTCGCATCGCAGGAGAATTGCCCCCGCGTAGAATTCCAGGAGAGTCGCACATGCCTTCCAAACCCCAGTTCGCCTTCATCGGAGGCGGCATCATGGCGGAAGCCCTCATCAAGGGCCTCCTCAACAAAGGTCTTTTCGAGCCTTCTGCGTTGCTCGTCAGTGACCCGCTGAAGGCGCGACTTTCCACCCTGCGTGACTCCTACGGCATCCAGACCACCTCGGATAACCTCCAGGCCTTGGAGGCCGATACCGTCGTCTTCGCCGTCAAGCCGGCGCAACTTCCGGACGTCCTTCGCGAGGTCGGGCCCCATTGGCGCCCGACCTGCCTCGGACTCTCGATCATCGCAGGCTACCGGCTCGACCACCTCGCCTCCTTCTTCCCCCTGGGCGCCCCACCCCTGATCCGGGCCATGCCCAACACCCCTTGCGTCATCGGCGAGGGGATCACGGCGATCGTCCCCAACGCCCACGTCACCCCCGCGCAGCTCGACCTCGCCCGCAACCTCTTTCAGGCCGTCGGTCAGGTCCTCGAGCTCTCCGAGAACTACTTCGACGCCGTCACCGGCCTTAGCGGATCGGGCCCCGCGTATGTTACCCTGATCATCGAAGCGCTCATCGAGGCTGGTGTGCAGCAAGGCTTGCCCCGCCGCATCTCCCGGGATCTGGTCTGTCAGACCGTCAAGGGAGCCTCGATGCTCGTCCAGCAATCCGGAAAGCACCCCGCGGAACTCAAGGACCAGGTCACCACCCCCGCCGGGACCACCGCTGCCGGACTGCTCGTGCTCGAGCAAGCCGCGATCCGCGCCACCATGTCGCTGGCGGTTACCGCGGCCACGGAGCGCTCCAAGGCGCTCGCGCCCACGGTGGCTCCCGCGGTGGCGCCATCGGTGAGCCGCTCGCCGCGCCGCTAAGCGACCGTCGCGCCCACTAGAGAAGGGGTTCTCGCATGGTTTTCGTCGTTCAAGTCCTCAACAGCCTGTTCAGCCTGTGGTCGTTGCTGCTGCTGGTCTGGGTCATCCTCTCCTGGATCCCCCAGATCCCCCGCCACCACCCCGCCGTCCAGTTCGTCGGCCGCATCATCGAGCCCACGGTCGCCCCGTTCCGGCGCGTCCTCCCGATGTCCATCGGCATCGACCTCAGCCCGATGATCGCGTTCTTCGTGTACCGCATCGCGGTTCAGCTCATCAGCGAACTCCTGCTGCGGGCCAGCTACGCCGTTTAGACCCGGCCTCCCGCAAGGGCCCGCCCGCGCGGGCCCGATACGGCCGTTAACGCTTCATTACCCGCCTGGTAGAACCCGTTCGCCCCTGCTAGAATAAGGCTGTCGTCACGGTTTTGGGGCCAAAGGCCCCCATGGCTCGTCTCGAGCGGGAGTACGAAATGGAGCGCGCGGAAGTCGTCATCGTCGGCGGAGGCATCATCGGCGCCTCCATCGCCTACCACCTCGCCAAGCGCGGGGTGAAGGACGTCGTCCTCCTCGAACGTGAACTCTTCTTCGGCGCCGAATCCACCGCCAAATGCGCCGGCGGCATCCGCGCCCAGTTCACCACCCCCATCAACATCCAGCTCTCCCTGCTCTCGATCCGCCACTTCGAGACCTTCTCGGAGGAGATGGGCCTTCCCGTCGACTTCCGGCAGGTCGGCTACATGTTCATGTCCCCGACGCCCGAGAACTGGGAGCTGGCCAAGCAGAACGCCGAGCTTCAACGCCACTGGGGAGTCCCCGTCGAGGCCCTCACGCCCGATCGCGTCAAGGAGATGGTCCCCGAGATCGAGACCTCCGACCTCGTCGGCGCCCATTTCTGCCCCATCGACGGCCTCGGCGACCCCCACGGCTTCCTCCAGGGCTACCTCAAGGTCGCCCGCCAGCTCGGCGTGCGCGTCCTCAACCAGCGCCCCGTCACCGGCTTCCAGACCGAAGGGGGCCGGATTACCGCCGTCGAGACCCCCCAGGGCCCCATCTCCTGCGATCTCGTCATCAACGCCGCCGGCGCCTGGGCCGGTCAGCTCGGCAAGATGCTTGGCCTCGACATCCCGGTCGTCCCCGTCCGCCGGCATATCGCCACCACCGCCGCCATGCCCTGGATCGACCCCAACTGGCCGATGATGATCGACAACGGCTCGGGCGTCTACATGCACCCCGAAGGCTCCGGCCTCCTGATGGGCCTCGCCAACAAGTCCGAGCCCGCGGCCTTCAACACCAACCTCGACGAGGACTTCATCGGCGAGATCGTCATGGCGGCGATCGCCCGCATCCCCCGCCTCGAGGAAGGCTCGGTCGCCACGGCCTGGGCCGGCCTCTACGAGGTCACCCCCGATCACCACGCGATCATCGACCGCCACTCCGAGGTCTCCAACCTGATCGTCGCCGCCGGCTTCTCCGGCCACGGCTTCATGCAGGCCCCCGCCACCGGCCAGCTCGTCGCCGAGCTGATCCTCGACGACAAGCCCTCCATCGACCTCTCGCCCCTGCGCCTCTCCCGCTTCGACGAGAACCACGCCGTCCACGAGCTCATGGTGATCTGAGCCCCGAGTTTCGGAGCCGAAAGGCCGCCCCTCCCGCGGGAGAGGCGGCCTTTTTTGATGCCTACTGAGCGGTGTAGCCGCCGTCGACCGGGATCACGTGCCCCGTGATGTAGCGGGCCTCGTCCGAAAGCAGGAAGGCGACCGCCGCGGCCACGTCCTCCGGCACGGGCATCCCCGGCAGCGGGTTGAAGTTCTCCATCTGCGCCGCCATCGCGGCGGGATCGGCCGCGTCCCGGATGAACTGTTCCACCAGCGGCGTGCGCACCACCGTGGGGGCCACCGCGTTGACCCGGATGCCGTCCTTGGCGTACTCCATGGCCGCGGACTTGGTGATGCCGACGACGCCCCACTTCGTGAAGGTATAAGGAGGGATGTTGGGAATGCCGATCAGCCCGTTGGTGGACGAGGTGTTCACGATGGCCCCGCCGCCCCGAGGCCCGACGCGCCGCTGCGGATGGAGGAAAGGGGCGCCGAGGCTAGCGCGGGAACTGGTAGATCGGGAGGCTGAGCACGTCCATGGTGCTCGGATCGGCCGGGAACGGCTCGTAGATCGTCTGCCGGGTCGGGACGAGCTGCTTGAGTTCGCTGCGCGCCGCGCTCGCGGCCACGTCCTGGCCATTGGCCCCCAGGAAGAACCCGTACCCGCCGGAGGCCTCGCTGGGCACCAGGGTGAAGTCGGGGCCCAGGCGCGGAAGCTGCACGCCGAGGATGGCCGCGGCGCTGCCGTCCGGGAGGCAGTTGGCCACCATGGCGTAAACGCCCGAATCGTCGGCATTCTGGGGGATCGAGAAGAACGCCGACGCCCGCATGGTGAAGGGGGCCACGCCCGCGGGAGGCTTGTCGACGGTCTTGAACTCCCAGTGGACGCAGAACTGCTGGGGATCCGCCTCGGCCAGCATGGTGGTGTCGGAGTAGCCGTTCGCCGAGACCTTGCCGGTGTCGAGGTCGAAGATCGTCTCGAGGGCGAAGCGGCCCGCGCCGGGCATCGGCTCGCGCGACCGGAAGACGGCCCGCCCCTTCGATGGGCTGGTGAAGGAGATGCCGATGATCTGGTTCTCGCCGGTGGCGGAGGAGCCCTCGCCGATGGAGAGCACGGCGTGATCGGCCTTCAGCTCGAGGAGGGCGGTCAGGGTCTCGCCGTCCTCCGTGAACGACTTGGGCTGGCCAGGCGTGAGGCCTCCCTCCGCGATGGCCGATAGGGCCTCATCGATGAGCTCGGTCGACGCCAAGTAGATGCCCAGGTGGGCACCGATCTGCTCGCCGATCGAAAAGTCATCCGCCTGCGTCCGGTAGGCGGAAACCGACTTCAGGGCCGAGACGGACTTGAGCGAGTCGGGCATGGCCAGCGAGACCGAGCTCGGAATCCCGTAGGGATTGGTGCTCGTGGTCGCGGGGTTCCCGGTGCAGCCCAGGACGCCGAGGGCCAAGAGGGTTCCGAGCCAGACGCGTTTCTTCATCCCGATTCACTCCTCGCTGATCGCTGCTTGGTTGAGCCGCAGGCGCTGGGGGCGTAGGCTCGCTAGGGCTTCATACCCGATTAGCGAGCGAGCCTACGCCCGGAGGGAGGATCGGTCAGAGGTTAGGCCAGGACTTCGGCGAGGCGGTCGAAGGCCCAGTCGAGATCCTCGCGGGAGATGACCAAGGGCGGAGCGACGCGCAGGACCACGTCGTGAGTCTCCTTGCAAAGCATGCCCGCGGCCATGAGGCGCTCGGCGAAGGGCCGGGCGGCCGTGTTGAGCTCGATGCCGATCAGCAGGCCCTTGCCGCGAACCTCGACGATGTAAGGGCTCTTCAGGCTCTTCAAGCGGTTGACGAAGTAATCGCCAAGCTCAGCCGAACGCTCGATGAGGTTCTCGTCGCGGATCACGGCGAGGGCGGCGCGGGCCACGGCGCAGGCCAAGGGGTTGCCGCCGAAGGTGCTGCCGTGCGAACCGGGCCGGAAGACGTCCATGACCTCAGAGGAAGAGAGCATCGCCGAGACCGGGTAGTAGCCGCCCGAGAGCGCCTTGCCGATCACCACGATGTCGGGGCGGATGCCCTCATGCTCGAAGGCGAAGAGGCGGCCGGTGCGGCCCAGGCCGGTCTGGATCTCGTCGGAGATCATCAAGACGCGGTTCTCGCGGCAAAGGCGCTCGGCCTCGCGCAGGAAGCCCGCGGGCGGGATGATCACGCCGGCCTCGCCCTGGATGGGCTCGAAGAGGAAGGCGGCGGTATTGGGGGTGATGGCGGCCTTCAGGGCCTCGATGTCCCCGTAGGGGATGACCTTGAAGCCCGGGGTGAAGGGGCCGAAGCCCTCCTGGTACAGGGGCTCGGTCGAGAACGAGACCAGGGTGGTGGTCCGGCCGTGGAAGTTATTGGAGCAGACGATGATCTCGGCCTGGTTGGCGGGGACCTTCTTGACGTCGTAGGCCCATTTGCGGGAGGCCTTGATGGCGGTCTCGACGGCCTCGGCACCCGAGTTCATCGGGATCACGCGCTCGTAGCCGGTCATTTCCACCATCTCTTGGTAGAGCAGGGGAAGCTGATCGTTGCGGAAGGCCCGCGAGGTCAGGGTGACCTTGGAGGCCTGCTCGGTCAGGGCCTTCAGGATGCGGGGGTGGCAGTGGCCCTGGTTCACCGCGGAGTACGCGCTGAGGCAATCCAGGTAGCGCTTGCCCTCGACATCCTTGACCCAGACGCCCTCCGCGCTCTCGATGAGCACCGGCAGGGGGTGGTAGTTATGGGCGCCCAGCCGGTCTTCCAGCTCGATGAATTCAGTGGTCTTCGCGGAGGTCAACATCATCTATCTCCTTATGATGATCGCTGCGGCGGGGAGGCGAGGACGAACGTCGGCGCGCTTCCGGGCCGCTCACGGCTCATGCGTGCCGCCAGGAGCGGAAACACGCTTTGTCCATTATACCAAGCCCTCATGCGCCGAGGAACCCCGCCACCTCTGGGGGCGGGGTTCCTCGAAAACAGGGCGCGACAGGCGGAGGGCGTGCTACTCGTCGTCCATGTCCTCTTCGAAGACCTGGAGCGCGTCCGTCAGCATGGATTCCAGCTCGATCATGGCCAGGAAGTCCTCGGCGTCTTCCTCGGAGCCAAAGGTGTCGGTGAGCTCCTCGAACGTGACCTCGGCCCCGTCAGGGAAGGGCTGGCCGAAGCGTTCCTTGCGCCGCTCGAGCAGGGCGTCGAGAACCAGGATGGTCTCGTGGAGGTCGAGCGTCACGGTTAGCGAGGGTTCGTTGTGGGGGACGATGATGGCCAAGCAGAACGTCCTTTCTTTACCGCGAGCGGGGCCGGGAGGGTTCCGGCCCGAAAGCTGAACGAGCGTGCTTCGATTCTATCACCCCGTTCGCCTTCGCGGGGCGTGAGCGATCGCCATGGGAAAGGGGGCCGCCAATCAAACGCGGCGACCCCCTTGACCTATCGAGCCTTAGAAGACCAGGTGACGGCCCTTCTGCCGGCGGCAGAAGATGGCAATCGTGGTCTCGGCGTCGCCGACGCCCATGTTGCCCGAACCGCCGATACCCGAGGCGCCGAACTCTTCCCACTCGAGGGCCGAGTCCGTGCCGTCGTTCTCCTTGAGCATGCCGCCCAGGATCTGGCGGGCCTTGACGAGCTTGGCGTCGTCGCGGGTCCAGATCGAGTTGGCCAGGTCATGCGGGTTGGTGACCAGCGAGAAGCGCAGGTACTCGTCGAAGGAGTTGATCTCCATCGCGCAGAGGATCGGCATGAAGTACTCGGTGGTGGCCGGGTTGAAGGTCAGCTCGCCCTTGCCGTCCCAGTCGCAGGTCAGCTCGGCGTCCGGGGTGACCTTGATGATCACCGGGGCGATGACCTCGGCGTTGGCCGCGTAGTCCGCGTCGACCTCGTAGCCGAAGGCCGAGCCGTTGAGCTTGCCGCCCTCGCGCAGGATCTCGAGGCCCGCCTTGCGCGCCGCTTCCTGGATGTTGGTGACGGTCTGGGCCTTGTGGACCATGTTGGGGCCGATCACCTTGGTGGCCTCGTCGCTGACCTTGGCGGGGTTCTGGATCACCCAGCGATCCATCTCGGCGTTGACGTAGCCGATGACCTTCTTCAAGGTCTCGGGCGAAGCCGCGATGCCGTGGAGGGTCGTGCACTTATGCGAGGAGAAGCCGAGCTTGGAGTAGGTCAAGCGGATGGCGATCTTCTCGAGCTCGGCATCCGAGTAGCCGTCGTCGATCCAGGACCAGTTGCTGCCGCCGCCCTCGAACTTGGTGGGGCGCAGGCCGCGGCTCTCGGTGATCTTCAGCGCGGTCATCTCGGAACCGGTCACCGAAACCACGGCGATGCGCGGGTCGGACGAGAGGCTGGTGATGCCCGCTCCGCCTTCGAGCTTCTGGACGGCGCGGGGATCGGCGCCGGCCGCGAGCAGCATGCGGATCATGACCGTGTTCGAGACCGCTCCGAAGGGGTGGCCCTTGTAGATCATGGGGGCGCCGGCCATGTAGCAGCCGATCAGCTGGATGCCGGGGATGCCGTAGATGAAGTTCATCGGGGTGATGACCGCCGAGACGCCCGCGGGGATGTAGGCGTTCTTCCAGTAGGTCTGGTTTTCGACCATCTGGGGGACGATCTCGCCGCGCATGGCCTTCTCGGCGTTGCCCGCGATATGATCGGCCGCGCGCTTGGCCTCCCAGTAATCCTTGTTGCCTTCGAGGCGGGT
>Ga0180215_1000449_pt1 | contig 53112 bp, 47 predicted proteins | sample eDN3rd37CBELigBY_FD_128871 | JGI IMG/M metagenome (GOLD analysis project Ga0180215, IMG submission 128871) | Enriched backyard soil microbial communities from Emeryville, California, USA - eDNA 3rd pass 37_C BE-Lig BY (version 2) (version 2) | ecosystem: Environmental > Terrestrial > Soil >... | reverse complement strand
GATTGCGTCGGGTTGTGTCGTTCTGTTCCCCTGTCATCCCGACGAACGGAGGGATCTCGTCCTCGTTGAACCCGTGCAGCGCGAACGAGTCACGAGATCCCTCCTGCGTCGGGATGACAGGGGGAAACGGGACAGCACTCCCGAACATGTCTTCCGGCAAGATCATTGTGGTGCACTACTTAGGATGACAACCCAAACGCCTGCGCCCTGACAGGCTGACCGACTGACCAACTACTCCAGCGGCGTGACGCGACCGACGAGTTGGGCGCGGTTGCCGGCGGGGTCGTTGAAGTAGGCGAGGTGGTCGCCGGTGTCGGTGACGAAGACCGGATCGAAGGCGACGCCCTGCTCGGCCAGCCGGGCCTTCGTCTCCTCGAACTCCGGGAACGGGACCATGAACGCGAGGTGGGCCGGGTTAGCCATCGGCTCGCCCTCAGTGTCGAGGACTTCGATCCGGCCACCCATGCCGTCCGAGAGGAAGGCGAGGTGCTGGTTCGCGTTGACTTCGCGAATGACCTTCATGCCGAAGATCTGCTGATAGAAGCGAACAGTTGGCTCGAACGTGTCGCCGGGCGCTGGGATTCCAATGTGCTCGAGTTCGATAGACGCCATCTGAACCTCCCCTGATTGATCGTCGATCCATACGAAGCGTATCCGGCGCATGATACCCGCCCGCGCCGCTGGCGGGAACGTCGTGTTACGATGGCGCGCGCACCGGCGCTGGTCGTGCCGGGGCATGGGGTGGGTGAGTCACAGATCCGGGGCTGATGGAGAGCGAACACAGCCGCAAGACACACGCAACTCGGCGGGCGCTGCTGTTGTCCGTCTATGTACCGACCGCGCTGCTGTCGCTGGCCGAAGGACTCCTGCTGCCAACGCTCCCTGCGTATGCGCTGACGTTCGATGTCTCTTACGCGATGGCCAGCCTCGTCCTGGCGGCAGCCGGCATCGGGACGCTGGTGGCCGATGTCCCGGCTGGAATGCTGCTCGGGCGGCTTGGGCTGAAGCCGACAATGTTGCTCGGCGCAGCGATGGTGATCTTCGGCACGTTCATGATCGGTCTGGCCGGAAGCGTCGAGTTGATCATCGCGTTCCGGCTCATCGCTGGTGTCGGAACGGCGCTCTGGGGCCTCTCGCGCCACGCCTTCATCACCGAATCAATCGATCCACGTCAACGTGGCCGGGCGATCTCCGTCTTCGGCGGGATCAATCGGATCGGCATGTTCGGCGGTCCTGCCGTCGGCGGTGTCATCGGCACGACGCTTGGACTGGAAGCATCCTTCTTCGTCGCAGCCGGTCTTGGCGTGCTCGGGTTCATCGTCTCGTACATCTACGTTAAGGACACCCGCGTCGTCGTCCACACCGAGCGCCATGTCCGCTGGGGACTGGTGCGCAACCTGATTCGAACCAACTGGCGTGATCTCGGAGCGGCCAGTGTCGCCGTCATCTTCGCGCAACTGATCCGCTCGGGACGCCAGACGATCATCCCGTTCTATGGAATCTCAGTGCTGGGGCTGGGCGTCGATCAGGTCGGGCTGATCCAGACGGCCTCATCGTCGATCGACATGCTGCTGTTCATCCCGGCTGGTTACCTGATGGACCACTTTGGCCGGAAGGTCGCGGCCGTCCCGTCGTTCGCGATCATGGGCATGGGGATGGTGCTGATCCCGTTCGCGACCAGTTACTGGACGCTGATGGGCGCGGCCGTCCTGATCGGTCTCGGCAACGGTCTCGGTAGCGGGACGATGATGACGCTCGGCGCGGACCTCGCCCCACCCGGCGCAACTGGCGAGTTCCTTGGCCTCTGGAGGTTAATCGGCGACTCTGGCCGTGCAACTGGCCCACTGGCGGTCGGTAGCCTGACCGACGGCCTCGGCTTCGAGTACACCGCCTACATCCTGGCCGGCGTCGGCCTCGGCGCGGCGTTGATCCTGGCCGTACTGGTCAAGGAGACACGGGTGGCCGAGGCGCACGGAACCTAGGTTCGTGAGGTATTAGGTGTTAGGCATTAGGAGTTCGGGAAATGCGGATCAATCCCCTAATGCCTAACACCTATCACCTAATCCCTAATCGCCAATCGCCCAGGCTCGTGTCCCACCGTCGGATGACACGTAGACGCGGTTGGCTGCCGTCGAGACCACGAGGGAGTCAATCGGGGAGTTGTCGCCGATCTGTCGCCATGTTTCGCCACCGTCGTCGCTGACGAAGGCGCCGAGTTGGCCGCCGACCCAGATGCGGTCGGGATCGTCGGGGTGGATCGCTGCGACGGTGAAGCCGAGCGACTTGCCGGCTTCGTCGTCGGGAACTGGCTGTTCGAGCGGGTTGACCGAGTACGTGACGTCTTCGAGGCCGTCGCGGCTCCAGGTCCAGGTCTCGCCGTCATCGTCGGAGACGCCGACGCCGGTCGGGGTCGCGACGACGATCCGACCGCCGGACCAGGCAACGGCCCCCAGCCCGAAGAACTCGACCAGTTCACCGTCAAACTCAGGCTTGTCGCCGCTCATGTCGTAGCGGAAGAGACGACCGGTGCCACCTTCGGCCACGCCGAGGACGACCATCTGGTCATCGAGTGCGGTCGGGTCGGAACTGGCGGCAGCATAGATGTCGGCGTTGCCATATTCGGTGTGGGTATCGAAGTTAATACCACCGTTGGTCGATATCTGGAGCGCGCAATTGGAGCCAACGACCGTCGATGACTGCCCGGCTTCGACCAGCAGCGGACGGATACCCCGACCATTGACGAACTCTTCCCAGGTGAAACCACCGTCGACGGAGCGCGTCATCATGACGCCGGTCGATCCAGCCGCGCAGACACCGTAGTCACCGGCATAGAGCACGTCAGGGTTGTTGATGGCCGCGACCATCACGCCTTCCTGTGTGTCGCCGGAGGCCGTCCAGGTCCGGCCACCATCGCGGGAGCGGGAGATGCCAACGGCGGTGATCGCGTAGAGCAGTTCGCCCTCGGCATCGCCTGCGACGATCTGGTGGATGGCCTTACCGAGGATACGCACCTCAGCACCGCCGTCCGGCAATGGGATCGTGGTGGCCTCGACCGTTGGAGTTGCAGTCGGTTCCTGGGTCGGGGTAGCGGTTGGTTCAAGCGTCGCGGTCGCTGTCGGCTCCAGCGTTGGTGTTGCGGTCGGTTCGAGCGTTGCCGTGGCCGTTGGCTCCAGCGTCGGTGTCTCGGTCGGCTCCGGTTCGGCAGTCGCCGTTTCGGTTGGCGGCGCGACGGTCGCTGTCGGGTCGTCGCTGCCCTGGCCGGAGCAGGCAGTCAGCAGCATCGCACCGGCGATCGCCAGAACAGTGACGAGACGTCCGGCTGCGATCCAGCCTGGAAGATGCACGATTCGACGCTGCATTTGCTCCCCTTGAATGCGATCGGATTTCGCCGATATCGAACGCTACCGGCGACTGCAATGCCACGAAATAGCGATAGTTACGCCGTCCGGGCTTCGGTCGATGGGCTGGCGTCCAATCCAAGTGAGCGCGCCCGCTCGATGATCTCGCGGCTGGTCAGGTGGTCGGCAGCATCGCGGCCATGGTGCAGGTGCAGCAGCCGGCCGGTACCGTCGACGATGGCGGTGCCGGGTAGTTGACGCGGCGCACTGGTCGGCCGGCGCACGAGCGTCCCGTTCAACGTCGCCTTGACGCCCTCGGCGACGATCCGCCGGTTGACGAGTTGGCCGATCGAACCATCCATCAGCCCATAGGCGCGGAACGCGTTGCGCTCGGGGTCGCTCAACGTCGGGAATGGCACACGGTGCTCCTCGACAAACTTGCGCGCCCGCGACGGTCGATCGGGAGTGAGGACGACGATCGAGACTCCGGCCTCGGCCAGCGCGTCGGCGTTGTCACGAAGTTCCTGAACCTGCTCGCGGCAGAAGATGCAGCCGGCATGCCGCATGAAGACGAGCGCCGTCGTCCCGGACTGCCAGTAGGCAGCCAGCCGGACGGGTTGACCATCCGTGTCAAAGACCTCGATATCGGGTGCGTGCGATGGAATGTGGTCGGGGTGTGGGCCGTGCATCTCAGGTATCCTCCGCTTCTGTCCACCATAATCCTACGTCGTGTGGACAGGGTACGAATGAGATACCACGCTGCTGTGATCTGGTGGCGTGGGCTGGGGGAATAGATGCGACGAGGGTTCGGGTTACTGATCGTACTGGTCTTCCTGACGGCCGGCTGCGAGATAGAAATCGAGCAGAACTCCGCGACCGACGAACCCGCGTCTGCCGACACGTTCCGCGTCGTACGGGTCGTCGATGGCGACACGATCATCGTCGAGATCGATGGCCGCCAGGAGCGATTGCGCTATATCGGCGTCGATACACCCGAGTCGGTCCAGCCGAATACGCCAGTCGAATGCTTTGGCCGTGAGGCAAGCGCCGAGAATGCGCGACTGGTCGAGGGCAAGCGCGTTGAACTGGAGCGCGACGTCAGCGACCGCGACCGGTTCGATCGGCTGCTGCGCTACGTCTACGTTGTCGAGAACGGTCAGCGGGTGTTCGTCAACGAAGCGCTGGTCGCCAACGGCTTCGCCTACGCCTCGACCTTTCCACCGGACGTGAAGTTCGAAGACGACCTTCGCGCCGCCCAGCGTGAAGCGCGCGATGCGAAGCGCGGCCTTTGGGGCGCGTGCCCTCCGTGACGCGGAACGAATCGCCGGTGTCGAGTTACATCAGTTGACGATGGACGGGTGAGCTTTGAAGCGTTTCGCGATCGAGCGAACCGCACTCGCGACTGCTGCACCTGGGCCAGCGAGTAGCGCATTGACAGTCGCCTCAAGAACATCTGGAGCAATGTCCGCAAGCGTCTGGAGCCATCGCTCTATGCGCTGAGGATCGGCCCGGTCGCCCTTCTCAACCTCCCGCTCGACTCGCTCAACAGTGTCACGGACCTCCTGGGAATCGGCTTTGCGTTGCGCCAGCGGCTCATCAACTCGGCGGTAGACTGCCTCAAACAGACGTCCGAGGTCGTCGCCGGTGATTCCCGCCGTCTGATCGCGCCCGACGGAATCACGTCCAATGTAATCGCGTCCGACCCGAACATTCCCACCAACGTAGCCGCCACCCCCGGTCTGGATCGACGCTGCAGATGCTCCGAGAGGTTCTCCGCAGTTGGGACAGAACTTCGTCATTGAAGCCAGCCGTTCTCCGCACGCCGGGCATTGCATCTCAGTACCTCCTGTGGATTCAGGGCAACATCGACGGGACGACTTTCCGATCAGTCTCTACGCCGGAACATGAGCAACCCGATGTTGCCCACAACGATGCCGACAAACATCAGTCCAAATCCGATCGGCGCCCAACGCTCCAGCATCGCGAAGTCGGGTTGACTCACGTCTCCCGGTTCGCCCGTCCCGATGTCCTGGAACATCGAATCAAAGATCGCATACCCAAACAGCCCGAAGCCGGTGAATGCCAGAAGGAAGCCGACGACGATCAGAAAGCGAGAGATACCAGAAGCAGTCGTCACGTAGTACAGACCACTGCTGTCATGGATATCGTTCTTGTCGCGCCCTATGTAGTCACGTCCCGTCCGGACATTACCTTCGACATAGCCGCCACCTTCGGTGTAGACGCCTGATGGCCGCTGTCGAAGCGCTATACCGCAGTTGGGACAGTACCGTGCATCCTTGAATTGAGCGCCGCATCGGCGACACCGCATCCGCATCACGCGCTCCTCACCGTTTCCCGTCGCGCGAACGCATCGACGGAGGCAACATCTGTGGCCATGTCGCTCAGAGGAAGGTGCACGATGACCACACCGGCAAAGCGGACAGCATTCGCGCCAGATAACGCGATGTAGTTAGCATAATCGTATGTATAGAATCGCACAGTATGCTGTATTTGTAAAGAAGAAGACGCATATATGCGCATTCCATTTGGCAGCAAGAATCACTCGTGACAGCCTCCAGCACATCGTGAGCGATCGCCGCTCAGATTAGGCGCATCGGGTAACAGCCGCTATGGCCTGCCCATTCCATCCGGCCACGCGTAAGTCACCTCCGTCACGGCCGCCGCCGGGGATGCCACCGCCAACGTCGCGCAACTGCATGACGCAGTGCACCTTCGGTGACAAGCTATCGCCGACCTCGTTCAGCAGGTTCGCGATTGGACTATGCAACGAGGTCTCTGACATCGCGGCACGAACAGCATGAATCTGGCGCACGTCGCGCATGTAGGTTTCGAGCGGATGCGGCATCGTTGCTCCTAATTCGTCATCGATCTGATGGCAACGATGATGGCGTGAATTGAGATGTTTGAATCTGGCCCATGCGTCCAATCAATTGGGTAGTGGCGATATTACGATCGCTGTTCCCAATCTCCACACCACACGCTATGCTGCCGCCAGTGAGGGAGACATGGTCCTGTGAGTGAGCAGCATGCGCTACGCCGCCGGCGGGGGCCGGTCCAGCATTTCAAGGGGTTCTACGACACCAACACCATCCTGATCTGGGTCTGCATCCTGATCGCAATCAACCAGCTTGGGTTCGGGAGCATCGTTCCGATCCTGCCGCTGTATGCGGAGACGTTCGATGTCTCGCAGGCAGCGATCGGCCTGACGATCGGAATCTACGGCTTCGCCCGCTTTCTGATGAATGTCCCAACCGGCTACATCGCCGACCGCTTCGGTCGCCGGGAGGCGCTGGCGGTTGGTGGTGCGGTGACAGTCGTCGGCAATCTGATCTCGGCGCTGGCAGGAAGTTACTGGCTGTTCCTGTCAGGTCGATTCGTTGCCGGGGCCGGGGCCGCGATGGTGATTACCGGCACACAGATCATCGTCGCCGATATCTCGAAACCAGCCAACCGTGGCCGGCTGATGTCCATCTACATGGGAACGTTCATGTTCGCAGTCGGCTTCGGGCCGCTGCCGGGCGGTCTGCTCGGCGAACATGTCTCGCTGTCAGCGCCGTTTTACGTCTACTGCATACTCGGCGCGGTCGTCGGTGTGCTGGCGTGGATCAAGGTGCCGGAGACCCGTGGCTGGCGCGAGGATGGCAAGTTCGACGCGCCGGTCGCGCGGTTGCCTTTCGGCCAGCAACTCCGGCTGCTGACATCCCAGCTTGGCTTCACGCTGATCGCGATCGTCTCGTTCTGCACCTTCTTCGCGCGGACCGGTGGACTGTTTAATCTCATCCCCAGCCTCGCCGACGACAAGATCGGCCTGTCGTCCGGGCAGATCGGGATGGGGCTGGCAATGATCAGCCTGATGGGGCTGCTGCTGGCCTACCCGAGCGGCGTGATGGTCGATCGCTATGGCCGCAAGTGGGTGATCGTCCTCAGTACGGTGTTCAGCGGCATCTCGATGTTCACGTTCGCTCAGGCGCCGAACTTTCTCTGGTTCATGGTCGCCTGCCTGCTCTGGGCAACGTCGGCCGGCGTGGCGGCTGCCGCTCCATCGGCGTATGCAGCCGACATGGCGCCGAAGGGAATGAACGCGCCGGCCATGAGTATGTATCGCATGCTGGCTGACTTCGGCTATGTGGCGGGTCCACTCCTGCTCGGGACAACAGCCGATATCTTCGCGACCGAGACGGCGCTCTATGCGACGGCGATCATGGTCATCGTGGCGGGAGCCGTCTTCGCCTGGCTGGCGCCGGAGTCATACCAGCGTGAGCCTTCGCCAAAGCCTGCCGTTGCCAGCGGCCCTGGGAGCGGATAACACAACACGGCTTGGCGCGGCAACCTCGTGCCCCGACAATCGTGGACAAAAAGCAAGCGGCCGATCCGTTTTCAGGGATCGGCCGCCTGCCCGAGGGAGGAAGGGGAGGGGAGGAATATGACAGGGATATCGAACGCTTCGGACGATGACTGCCGTTGCAGGGAAGATCGGCTGTTTCGTCCGTGTTGTTCTGTATATGAATCATAGGTGCTGGCAACGAGATCACCTATCACCCGAGGGTGTGGGTTCTGCTGGGCACTCCCGGGACTCTCGCCAGCCTCGACCACGACTATTTGGTATAGCCGGAAGCTGTTAGCTGATAGCTGATAGCCATTAGCCTGTCCGTCTGTTTGAAGTGGGTCGACCCGTTCGATACATCGAAAGGGCTAACGGCTAACATCGAATGGCAATCAACGCGAAAGGATCCACGATGCAGGGTGAGCGTGAGGTGCGGCGGTCGGATGAGCAGTACACACCGATCGCGAGTGCGTATGTGACGAGTGCGATCCATGCGCAGGGGCAGGATCTGCCGCGAATGGTGGAACTGGCCGGGCTGGGTTCGGGGAGCCGATTGCTCGATGTCGGAACCGGGACCGGACACACGGCGCTGGCGTTCGCGACTGGTGGAGTCGATGTCGTCGGGCTGGATATGACACGGGCGATGCTGGATCAGGCACGCGGGCTGGCGGATCAGCGCGGGCTACCGTTGAGTGCGGTCCAGTCATATGCGGAGCGGCTACCGTTCGCCGATGGTTCATTCGATGGCGTCGCCTGCCGCTACTGCGCGCACCACTTTGACGACAATCCGCTGGCAATCGCGGAGATGCGGCGGGTGCTACGCCCGGGTGGCGTCCTGGTGTTCGTCGATCACGTCGCACCGGAGGACGACGAGGCCGATGCGTTCGTGAACCGACTCGACTGGCTACGCGACCCATCCCACAACCGTGAGCCGCGTCTGAGTGAGTACGAGCGCTGGTTCGCCGACGCCGGCCTGACGATCGACCACGTCGAACCGTTCCGCGAGACGATGATCGCCGACCAGTGGTTCGCCCGCGCCCGCACCGCCCCCGACCGCGAAGCCGAAGCCCGCGCCATGCTCGCCGCCGCCCCCGCCCAACTCCGCGAAACCTTCGCCATCTCCGACGATCCGGTGTCGTTCGAATTGCATATGGTGGTTGTTAGAGCTATTAGGTGTTAGCTGTTAGCCATTAGCTTGTTGGTCTGTATCGAATGGATCGACCCGCTTGAAACAGACGAACAAGCTAGCGGCTAATGGCTAACAGCTAATGGCTAACACCTACCGCGGAGGCAAGGCTTCCAGCAGGCGTTCGACGTCGTCTTCGGTGTTGTAGAAGTAGGGGGAGACGCGGACGCCACGGCCACGGAGGGTGACGGCGACGTTGGCGCGGGTGAGTTGTTCGACGAGTTCGTTGTCTCGGGTGCGGTCGCCGCTGGTGAACGTCATGATCTGCGAGCGACGCTCGGGTGTCAGGTCGGAGGCGACTTCGTAACCCATGCTCTGGACGCCTTCGGCGAGTTTGTCGAGCAGGCCGAGCGTGTGCTGGCGGTTCCACTCGGGGCCTGCCTGGGTCACGAGCGAGAGGGACGCGTGCAGCGCCGTCAGTCCGAGGGTGTTGAGGCCGCCGGTCTGGTATCGCGCGGCCCCATCTCGCCAGTCAAGCTTGTACTCGGCGTCCTCGAAACTGCCCTTGACCGAGAGCCGTCCGGCGTAGGTGACCTTGATCCGCTCGATTGCATCAGGATTGAAGACGACACAGCCAACACCGAAACCGGCCATCAGCCACTTGTAGCCATGAGCAGCGATCGCACTGACGCCTGTCTCCGGCAGGTCGATCGGCTGCGCGCCGAGTGCCTGGGTGGCATCGACGAACAACTCGATATCGCGTGACCTGCAGAGCGCCCCAAGTGCTTTGAGGTCGTTGCGGTAGCCATCCATGTACTCGACGTAGGAGAGGGCGACGGCGCGAGTCCGGTCGTCCATCGCTGCTTCGATCAGGTTGAGGTCGGTGCGGCCCTCGGCGTTCTTCTCGACGTAGCGCAGTTCGACGCCCTTTGACTGCAGGTTGAGGAACGGGTAGACGACCGAGGGGAACTCGTCAACCGGGATCAGGACGTTGTCGCCGTCCTTCCAGTCGACGCCGTGTGCCATCAGGTTCATCCCGTCAGCCAATGATGGCACCCAGGCGACCATGTCAGCGGTTGTTCCAGCAAGTCTGGCAACCATCTCGGCCGCTTCAGCCGGGACGCGCTCGCGCTCGGGGGTAAAGAATGTCGGCGCCTGGGCGAAGCCCTCAGCATAGCCAGTGATAGCCGCCACTGTCCGCTGCGGAAACGGTCCATAGGCCGCGTGGTTCATGTACGACCAATCGGTCGTGACCGGGAACTCGTCTCGGAACGTCTGAACGTCCGCCGTCTGTGCCATGCCTCGCTCCTCCGTTGGTGTTCGAACCATCGTTTGGTGCAGGCATGATACCCGGGACGCGGCGAACGGGAAGTAGCAAGGCACTGCCTCGCCACTTCCGGCATTGGGTTCGTTACTTGGCGAAGCGCTGGCGCGTCTCGGGATCGGTGATGCTTTCGACGCGTTCCTTGGTGATGTTGAGGCGGACGATCGTGTCATCGGCGGACGCGACGAAGTGAGCCGGGATGTAGTGTTCGTGGTGACGGAAGAAACCCTCTTCGACGCGGATCCCGACAACACGGCCACGGTCGTCGGTCGCCATCTCGGTGATGCGGCCCAGTTCCTCGTCGTCGCTACTGACCACGAGCGTACCTTCCGAGAGGATGATCGCGCCGGGATTGCGCTCTTCAATCTCGGTGTCGACCATCAGGTCGGTCGTGTAGGTCGATGTCGCCGGCCACATGTAGCCGCCGTCTCCATAGTAGCCGGCCGGTGGCCAGACGTACTCTGTATCCATGTACTCGGTCAACTGATCGACGTCGTCCTTGGTGAGGTTGACGTGGACGCCTTCATCGTCGACGCGTGTTGCAGAACTGGCAGGCAGGATCTTGTCGGTAGGGAAGAAGAGTCCCTTGCGAACAACGATTGAGGTGATTTCGCCAGTGTCCGGCTCGACAACCAGGCTGTCGACAACGCCGAGCTTCTCACCATCGCTCCCGTAGATATCTGATCCAAGTTCAATATTCACCGTCGGACACTCCTCCGCTTCCGCGTCATGCGACCGGACATTCGCCGGTTCGTCATCGTATGTAACGCAGAACGCGTACCGCGACCGGCGGCGTCTTTTGCCGCCCTGCAACGGTGCGGGGTATCATCCGAGGCAATACCCCGCGCAGGTGGACCACCCGACGTCCCTGATTGCGTGCCCACGATGACGGAGAGAGCGATCCGGCAGATGACGTTGCCTGCGAGCACAACCATGTTTGCCCCTCGGCCACGGCTTGTCCTGTTCGATCTCGATCGGACGATTGCCGATTACGATGGGGCCAGGCTGGCGCGAACGCAGTACGCCTTTCAGCCACACTTCACCGACCGTGACCGGCTGGATCGGGCAGTGGCAGATGCACTCTCCTATGGCGTCGAAGGCGCAGAACATTTCGAGGATGTCCTGGCCTCGCACGGCATCACGGATGCCGGTCTCGTCTCAGAGGCGCGGAACCGGTTCATGGAAGATCTCTACCGTGGGCTGCGGCTATTCGACGAAGCCCGCGAGGTGATTGCAGCCGTGACCGACATCGCCGCAGTCGGGTTGGTGACGAACGGGCCGAGCGCGATCCAACGGCCAAAGATCGAGCTACTCGGGATCGAGCCACTGTTTCCTGTCATCGTCGTGTCTGAGGAAGTCGACGCCTGGAAGCCGGACCCGCGCATCTTCGAGATTGCGCTCGACCGAAGCGGCGTTGCTGCCGACGATGCCATCTACGTCGGGGACTCAGCCGAGCACGATGTCCCAGGCGCGCATGCTGCCGGATTGCGGGCAGTCTGGGTCAACCGGCTCGGGATCGACTGGCCCGGCGCACAGCCGCCCGATGCGGAAATCCGTGACCTGTATCAGCTACTACCGATCCTCGGGATTGACCGGGGGAAGACGATGGAGTCGCCGTAATGCGGTCTCGCCCGAACCTGTTGCTCGTCATCATCCTGCTGGCCAGCCTGCTGGCCGCCTGTGGTGGCGGCGACGACGGTGACGACGAGCCAGAGGCAACCAGCGAAGCCGGTGCGCAATCGACATCGCTGCTGGAGACCGGTGGTCCGGAGAGCACCGGCGAGCCGTCGGGGGATGGCGTTGCGACTGGCGAGAGCCAGCCCGGCCAGGAGACGCCGACCGGCGGCGAAGGTGTCACCGAGCAGGCGACGATGCCAGCAGACGATGGGCCAAAACTTCCGGCAAACGAACTGGGACAGATCCCGATTCTGGAGTACCACCACCTCGGCCCGGTCCCGGAGCAGTTCGTCCGGACGCCAGATCAGTTTCGTGCCGACCTGCAATGGCTCTACGACCACGACTTCTACGTCATCAACCTGCACGACATCCTGGATGACACGATCGATGTCCCAACTGGCAAGCGGCCAGTCGCGCTGACGTTCGATGACAGCCCGGCCAGTCAGTTCAACCTCATTCCGCTTAGCGACGGACGGCTGGCGGTCGATCCGAACAGCGCCGTTGGGATCATGGAGCGCTTCTTCATCCAGCACCCGGACTTCGGGCGAGGCGGGCACTTCACGGTGCTGCCGGATCGTCTGTTCGACTGGGCACCGGTCGAGGATCGCTCCGACCAGTCGCCGTATTCGCAGGACAAGATGGACTGGCTGGTCGCCCACGGTTATGAAATCGGGAACCACACGCTGGATCACGCCAACCTGGTCGAACTGACCCCCGACGAGGTCAAGTACCAGCTCGCCGAGGCGAATATCGCGATCCACAAGATCCTGCCGGACGTGCCGATTCGCGTCATCACGCTGCCATATGGAATGTACCCAGCCGGGGGTGACGATACGCTGTTCCGTGGCTTTGACTATCAGGGCGGCCACTACGAGTGGGATGCGGCGTTGCTGGTTGGCGCCAATCCGACGGTCTCACCGATATCGACCGAGTATGACCCGTACGCGACGGCCCGGATTCAGGCGTTTGACGAGGAACTGCACAAGTGGTTCGAGGTCTTCAGCGACCAGCCGGGTATACTTTATGTCAGCGATGGCGACCCCAACACGGTCACCGTACCGGAGGACCTGCATCCGTGGCTGGTCGGCACGCTGGACATGTCGAAGATCGGAAATCGCGAACTCATACGCTACTGAGTATTGAGCGCTACGTATTGAGCCACGATCGAACCGGCTGAAAGCACATCGCTGACGGCTGATACTTCAGGAGAAACAATGGGCGTCCGACAGATCATCGTCGCTGAAGAGATGGGCTATTGCTGGGGTGTCCGACGCGCACTGGACATTATCCAGGAGGCTGGTGACCCGGCGAACCCGGTTGCGACGATCGGCGATGTGATCCACAACCCGCAGGTCGTCGAGCGGCTGCGCAGCCACGGCGTCGACACGGCCGCGACGATTGCCGAAGCCGCCGAGCGGGGCTTCACCCGCGTCGCCATCACTGCCCACGGCACAGGGCCACACATGGCCTCCGAGGCCGCCAAGTACGGCGTCGAGTTGATGGATTGCACCTGCCCGCTCGTGACGAAGGTCCAGCGCATGGCGAACAAACTCGCCAAGCAGGGCTATACCGTCGTCGTCTATGGTGACTCGTACCATCCCGAAGTCAAGGGCATCATGGGCTGGTCCGGTACCACTCGAATCTTCCCGGCCAAGAAACTGGCCGACCTGCCGTGGACCGCTCCGCGTGGCTCGAAGGAGCCGGGGGCGGTGACACCGCCCCGCAAGGTCGCCGTCGTCTCGCAGACAACCAAGAACACTGATGAGTTCATGAGGTTCGTCAACGATCTGACCGCGCTGGTATCGCGTGAGGGCGGGGAAATCCGGATCTGCAACACGATCTGCGAGCCGACCTACGAGCGGCAGAACGCGCTCAAGAACCTGGCCGGGCAGGTCGATCTGATCCTCGCGATCGGCGGCAAGAAATCGAGCAACACCGCGCGGCTGGCAGAGGTCGGCAACCAGATGGGCGTCACGAGTTACCACATCGAGCGGGCTGAGGACATTGACGATACCTGGCTGGACGGCGTCAACAAGGTCGGCATCACGGCTGGCGCGTCGACGCCGGATGACGTGATTCAGGACGTGATTGACTACCTGACCGAGCGTGGGCTGGAGCCACCGGCAGAAGGGCTGCGGAAAGTTGACCTCGAAGCGACCCCAACGTACTGATCGCAAACTCCGCAACGCGCGCCAATCTGTCGAAATGGCGCGCGACGCTGTCCAGCAGGTCGCGACGACCGACCCGAGCGGTCTGGAGGTCGATCCCGCCAGCCAACTCTTCTTCGAGTTCGCGGCACCGCTGCTGATGAACGCTCGCAACCAGGAGGAGTTCGAAACCGCCTCGGCGCTGGCCGAGTTCGTCTGGGCGGCGACCCACTTCAGCGCCGCCGAGCAGGCGCTCATGCTGGACGACTTCATCACCCAGACACAGGTCCCCGAGCACATGATCCCCTGGCTGCTGGAGGTCTACAGCGAACTGGCAGCGCGGAAGATGGCGCTCGTCGGCGAGTAACCACTACGGCACGATCCTGATACAGCGAACGAGCGATCAGCGCCAGCGAAATGCTGGCGCTGATGGTATTGTCAGTCATTGCAAAGACGTTGCGATGCCGACCACTCGTTCGTTCATGATGCAGCCGATTACCCGGTGTCAACACGAAAACATCCCGACTCAAACGTGTAGTTATCCCGATTGACCGGGACAGACGCAACCTATCCTGAGAGCATCGGATATGACTCGAAGGGAGCGTCAGAATGGACGCGACCGCCGGAACATTCGACCGCGTCGGCCCACTTCGGTTGACGGGTATGCTCGCGATGGCTGGTGGCCTCTGCTACTTTGCCTCTGCGCTGGTGCTGGAGCGGGCCAGTAGCGCTGACCACGCTGGAGCAAGTCTCCTCGGAACCTTCTGGACTATCGGTAGCATCGCACGATTGGAGTAGACGCATTCCCCGAACTCACCGAACGCGAGCGAGAGGTGCTTGGATTCCTCGCCCAGCAGCGATCCGTTCAGCAGATCGCCGATATCCTCGTCCTCAGCCCGAAGACCGTGAGGAACCACATTTCCAACATCTGTACGAAACTCCACGTCGCCGATCGCGCCCAGGCGGTTCTTCGCGCACGCAAAGCCGGACTCGGTCGATCGGGTTCACAACGATGTCCGCGACGGACGTGGCTGAGCGATACGTGGCGCCGATCGGGGAAGAGCGCTACTCGAAGATCTCGCCGACGCGCATCTCGAAGCCGGGCAGGACATCGCCGCCATCGAGCGTGTCGTCCTCGTACAGCAACCGGCTGGTTCGGTCAGGTGTATACACCTGCACCATTCGACGGCGAGGGAAAACGACCCACGCGAGTTGAACCCCGGCGTCCAGGTACTCCCGCACCTTCTCCGAGATCATGTTCGCGCTGTCGTTCGGCGACGCAACCTCAATGACCAGGTCAGGCACCAGTTCGAGCACGCCAGTTCGCTCGCTGGGTGGAGGGAGTCGATTTTCGCGAGTGAAGGCGACATCCGGGACGAGAACAGTGCGCGTCTCTCGATTGATGACATATGCACCATCGGAACTGGTTACAACTCCGAGTTTGTGCTGCCGGACGAAAAGACCCAGTTTCATAATCAGCAGCGCGTTGATCGCACTGTGCTCAAACCCCGATCCCGGCATCTCGATCAACTCTCCTTGAACGAGTTCGTACTGGCAGCCGTCGTCGGGCAGCGCGAGGTATTCCTCGACAGTCATCGTGCGGGCTGCTGTGGTTGCCATGGACATCCCCCGGTTAGTCTCGTGCCTCGCAGTGTCAGTTGCGTCTCCAGTGTACGACCACCGTGCAATTGGGAACAGTTCAGCGTGAACCGATTGGCATGGGAAACGGGGCCGGCAGTACACCGGCCCCGTCGATAGTGAGGCGTTACTCGGAAGCCTTGGCCTCCAGATAGTTCACCAGCGCCATAACCCCGATGCCGGTTGGGCCTTTTGGGGTGTAGTCGCGGGCGGAGTCGGCCCAGGCCGCACCGGCGATGTCGAGGTGGACCCAGGGCTTGCCCTCGGCGAACTCGGCCAGCAGGAGGGCTGCGGTGATCGCGCCACCTCCGCGGCCACCGGAGTTCTTCATGTCGGCGATATCGCTCTTGATCTGCTTCTTGAGAGCGTCCCAGAGCGGCATGTGCCAGTAGAGTTCGCCGGCTTCCGTTCCGGCGGCGACGACGCGCTTGGCGAAGTCATCGTCATTCGAGAAAACGGCGACCGACTCAGCGCCGAGCGCAATCATCTTGGCGCCGGTCAGCGTCGCAAGGTCGATCATCTCGTCAGCGCCCTCGCGGGCGGCATAGACGAGCGCGTCGGAGAGGACGAGGCGACCTTCGGCGTCGGTCGAGATGATCTCCATCGTCTTGCCATTCATGGCGCGGACGACGTCACCAGGGCGGAAGGCGGTCCCGCTGGGCATGTTTTCGGCGCTGGCGACGATGCCATAGACAGTGAATGGCAGGTCGAGGGCGGCGACGGCCCGCATCGCGCCGATGACGGCAGCAGACCCAGCCATATCGGTCTTCATCGATTCAATCCCGCCGGTCGGCTTGAGGTTCATGCCACCGGTATCGAAGGTGATGCCCTTACCGACGAACGCGATCGTTCCCTTCGACTCGCCGCTCGGGCGGTAGGTCATGTGGAACATCCGTGGCGGATGGACGCTGCCCTTGCCGACATCGAAGATGGCGGTCGCGCCCATCTCCAGCAACTGATTCTCGTCGAACTCGACGTACTCGAGTTCATTCTCCTTCGACATCTCGCGGGCTGCTGCCGCCAGCGTCTCCGGGTAAATCGACTGACCCGGCTCGTTGACGAGGTCGCGGGCGAGGTAGACGCCAGCGGCGACGGCATAACCGGTGTCGAGTCCGCGCCGGGCGGCATCGGTCTCCTCTGCCAGGAACGACCAGCTGGAGATGCCCTTGGCGTTGTCATCGTTGTCGGACTTGTAGAGCTTGAAGTCGTAGAGTGCCAGCAGCAGCCCTTCAACGGCGGCCCGGTAGCGGGCGGCTTCATCAAGCGTGCCGCCCGGCGCTGCCGAGACAACGCTGCTAGCACCGGCATTCTTCGCGGCAGTTGCAGCAACGCCGTACGCACGGCGAACGTCGTCTGCAGTTGCGGCATCGTCCGGCAGGCCGGTCACGACGATGCGCTTGACTGGGAGCCGCCCAAGTGTCGCGATGACGTGCGTCTTACCAACCTTGCCGCTGAAACCTGCGTCACGCAGCGCCTCGCGCAGCGCGCCGTCGAGGGCGGTATCGACCTCTGCCAGTGGTCCCTGCCAGGCAGCGTCACCATCGACGCCGGGTGGTACCGCCAGCACCAGCGCGTCGGCGGAGACCGTTGCTACGCTATCGCTCGAGAAACCGATCTGCACCGCCGGCGGTGCGCCGCTTGCCCTGTTCGCCATGTTCCTCCCCGAGTCCTGGGTGATGAGTCCTGAGTGATGAGTGAGCTAGAGGCCACCCATCACTTCGGCCGGCATCCGAACCGATGCGGAGCATTCTACGGTACGTCCAGTCATCACTCACCACTCGTGGACACACAACGGCCGGCGGGGCGAACCCCACCGGCCATTTCACGCTTCACGCGTTGGTTCCGCGTCCGTTTGCTTTGTGATCGTAAGGTTGGCTGGCTAACTCCCGTCGGCGGTGCTGGTTCCAGTTGCGATGCGGAGTTCCGCGATCTCAACCACCAGTTCCGTCGTCTGGACCGTCACCTGCTGTGGTTCGGGCCTGGCTCCATTCGGGTGCCGTGTCCGTTCCTTCGCGCGCGGCTCAGGTCCCGGCGCCGCGACGCGCCAACTTGGTGCGGTTTTCCAGCAATCTCCCGGACCCTCGACGGAACGACACTTCGCAACGTCGTCTTCGGAGTGTAATGCGTAGCCCAGCGAGCAACGCATCGGTGCCAGCGTTCCGGGATTGTGCGATCGCAGGCGAATCTGCGACAACATCGAACAGCCGAACCGGATCTCTTCACACTCTGGCGTGGTTTCGAATCCGGTGCCCCGATGGGCGATTTCGAGTTCGGACGCGGATTCCAGGCGCGAAGGCCGTTCTTGACGACTCATCGGCGCATCCATCCGCTGATTCAGGTTCAGATGGCCCCAACAGCTATCTGTCGCTGTATGCGAGGCTGGTTCGACCCAGCCAACGCGTATTCACGGTTCGACACCACTGAGGCAGGTCGCGCTTCCCGTCTCATCAAACCGTTCCAGGCCATTATAGAGCATTCACCGTCTCGACGTAATCTCGACACCGCCACGTACTTGCCGACACCCGAACAAGCCTGTCGCGCGATCCGCGGTACCCGCATACGTACTGGTCTTACGGTACCGCGGATACTGACGAGGATAGCGTTGGCTCCGGAGGGCGTATACCCTGTCATCTGCCGTTGGGAGAGCGAGTAGAAACAGCAGCGTCGGTACCAGTCACTCCCAACGAACAGCGTGTCGCGTTAGCATGTTCACCAGTCATGCCATCACTGGAGGGCGTATGAGTGGAAACGCTCCAAATCACCGCAGAGTGCTCATCATCGGGGCAGACGGGTTACGGCCGGATCAGGTTGATCCAGCCGTGATGCCGAACGTCACGCGGCTTGCGGAGACCGGCGTGCGCTTCAGCGATCATCACGCCGTCTATCCCTCGCACACGCGGGTCATCATGAGCACGCTGGGCAGCGGGACGACACCCGGGAGGCACGGTATCGTCGCGAACACGATGCTGGTGCCCGGCGCGACCGAAGACCACATTATCGACACCTCGAACTACCAGCACATCGATGCACTCGGCGCGTTCTCGGGTGGCGAGGCGCTCCATGTCCCCACCTTCGGTGAGTTGCTCCCAGACGGTGGCCGCGTCGCCGTCGCCGGGACCGGCACCGGCGGTTCGAACCTGCTCTGGACACACAAGAACCGGGGACGAATCGTGAATCCCGGCACTGCCTTCGGTATCGCCGACCTCTACGACCTGCGCGAGAAACTTGGCGAGATTCCTGAGGCTGCCTACCCCGGCAATGCCCGCACGCGCTACGCTGCCAGCGCCGTCACCGACATCTTTCTTGATGACCCCGACAACCGGATCATCGTCCTCTGGATCAACGAACCAGACGCGAGCCTGCACCGCTTCGGGATTGGTGCGCCGGAAGTAACCGGGTCGCTTCGTGGTGTCGACGCGGCAGTCGGAGACATCCTCGCGGCGATGGATCGACGCGGAATTCGCGACGCCTTTGATGTGTTCTTCATCTCCGACCACGGACACTCGACGGTCAAAGCCCACAACACGTTGCGCGAGTACCTCACCAAGGCTGCTCGCGAGATTGGCCGTGACCTCCCACCACTGACGACTGCCAGCGACTACATCTACGCCACGCCGGGAACGCCTGAGCCATCCGCCGCCGACCTCGCCCCACTGGTCGAGTGGCTGCTGGCGCAGGACTGGTGCGACATCGTCATGGCTGGCCGTGCAGATCTGGAGTCACTACCGGGAGTGCTATCGCTGCGCACCGTCTGGAACGACAGCATCACGCCACGACGTCCACTGCTGGCCGTGTCGCCGCGCTGGTCGGACGAGGCCAACGAACACGGAGTCCCCGGAACGGTCGCCTCGCTCACGACCCAGTCGGCGTTGCGATCGTCGCACGGATCGGCCTCGCCATACGACATGCACGCACTCTGCATCGCCAACGGACCCAGTTTCCGGGCCGGACTCGTCTCGGACATCCCGTCCGGCGCAATCGACCTGACGCCAACCGTCCTGACGCTGCTCGGCCTGCCACTCCCCGATCATCTCGACGGCCGTGTCCTGTGGGAGGGGATCGCCGCAGCGCAAGGCGAACCCGGCGACGTGTCAGCAGATGAGATTGGACCAAGGGTCACGTCGACAGGCCGACAGGGCACGTTACAGATGCACCGGGTTGGCAGCACGACGTACCTGCACGGGTCGAAGCCTGCGTAGCGATCCCCTGTCGTCCTGAGCCGCAGCGAAGGACCTCCCCTGCTTTAACCGCATTGGTCTCGAACGAGGAGAGGTCCTTCGCTGCGGCTCAGGACGACAGGGGATCACCAATCGCATCGATCCAGTCGTAGCGGAAGTACGAGTGGTAGAGCGGGCGCAGGTCGGTGGGGCTGTGGCGTTGCCAGGTCGAGAGGACATCCCAGGCGGTAGCGATACCGAAGGCGTGGTTGACGTAGAGGTCCTGCATAGCGGCCCAGAAGGCGTCGTCGCCCATCGTCGCCTTGACCTCAGCGTAAAAGCGAGCGCCTTGCTCGTAGATCGAGAAGTACCAGTTGCGATTGGGGTCGTCCGGAAGGTCGAGATAGATGGCGTCGAGCCAGTAGGCATAGCCACCGGGTGGGAGCGGCGGCACTTCGGTGAATCCGGTCGGCAACCCACGTTCGAAGAACTCGGCGCCGCCCTCATCGATCCAGCCGTCGTGGAGCGTCCGGGTGCCGATGATTCCATACAGCCATTGGTGGGCGACCTCGTGATAAATCAGCCGGTCCAGTGGGACGTAGGCCGGATTGATGTAGATCAGGCCGGGATACTCGATCCCACCCGGCATCGTCGGGCCAGCGTCGGCAATCCGGAACGTCGCGTACGGGTACGGTCCGATCAGCGATGAGAGTTGGTCGAGCGCGTCGGCCGCAACCGCGAGGATCGCCTGTCGCGTGCCCTCCCCGACACCCGTCGTGTATAGCTCCAGCGCGATGCCGGTTGCGGACTGCCCGTAGTCGATCGTGTATGACGGGGAGATGGCCAGCGCGAAATCACGGACATCCGCCGCATGGAGCGTGTAGAGGATTCGTCCATCTGCCAGCACCTCCTGCGCGACAAAATCGCCGGTGTGAGCAAACTCGACGCCGTCGTCGAGCGCCAGTGTGACGTCGAACTCGGCGACGGCGGTATATGACGGATCGAGCGTCGCGCTGTAACCATGGTCGGTCGAGATGATCGGGAACCAGTTCCCAAGCCGGAGGATATCGCCGTCGAGCGTCGTCACTCCCCAGCCAGTCACTTCTGCCCCGACGTTCAGCTCAAAATCGAGCGTGATCGCGTATGGGGCAGTTGCATCGTCCGGAAGATCATGAGCCAGCGTAAAGCCGCCATTGAGCGACTCCAGCGCGACCGGCGCGCCGTTGACATTCGTCGCATGAAGGGTGAAGAAACCGTACTCTGCCGGGACGACCTGCAGATAGAGCCAGTCCGGCAGCGCACCATGGAATGCCCGGATCGTGATGACCTCGGTCGCGCGGACATAGCCGGTAGCGACGTCGAGCGCGCTCACATCGATCTGATAATGAGCATCCAGATCAGGCAAACCGATTGCCTGGTCGGCGGGCAGTGGATCGGGTGTCGGAGTAGCGGTCGGTTCAATCGTGGCGGTCGACGTTGGTGCTGGCTGAGTCGGTGTCAGAGACGCCGTCGCCGTTTCCGTCGCGGTTGCAGTCGCAACAGGGAGAGTGGCGGTCGCAGTGGCCGTTGGCGTCGGCGCCGCCGCGCCAATTGTCGCGGTCTGCATCGGTTGGACGGTGACCGTGCTGGTCGCCGTGTCGTCGCCGCTATCTGGCCCGCTACAGCCCGCGGCAACCAGCAGGAGCAACAACCCGGTCAGCAGGCAGCGGATCGCCAGCGCTCGACTCGTCATTGCCTGCGGTCCTTCATCCGTCGCACCCATGAGCAATCGGTCACTGATCACAACCCGGTCCAGCGACCAGCGCTCCAAACGAAAAACACCCGCTGGATGCGGGTGTCCGGGTATTCGGTCCTGGAGGCGTCGGGCGGATTCGAACCGCCGATCAGAGTTTTGCAGACTCCTGCCTTGCCGCTTGGCTACGACGCCGGAAGGCTTGTGGACTGGGATTTTACCAGATACGGATCGTTGTGGATAGCCCGGTTGACATCAACCTGACATCAACCGCAGGGCCAGTGACAGGAAACGTCAATGGCTCGCAACACCAAACGCCCCAACGGAACCGGCTCCGTAACACACCGCAAGGATGGTCGATGGGCGGCATCAATCGTCATCGACGGCAAACGTGTGTTCCGCTACCGGCATAGCCGCAAGGAAGCCGAACTGGCGCTAGCAGCGCTCTTGAGCGGGGAAGACGTACCGCTACAGCGAACCGCACAAATCACTGACGGGGCAACACCAGACAGCAGCATGGCGCTGAATGAGTGGATCACGGCATGGCTGGAGACCTGTGAGGGACGGCTCCGCCCATCGACGTGTCACAACTACAAGAAGGCGCTGGCACGGGTGATCCCCATCGCAGGGGACACACGCATCGCCGACCTCACGCCAGCATCGCTGACCACGCTCATCAACCGCGTCAAGAAGCGGGGGACACGAGCCGCTCAGGACACCTACACCGTGCTGCGAACCTGTCTACAGGCCGCCGCCGACCTGGAAATCCTGCCGCGCAACCCGATGCTCAAGGTCGCCAAACCGAGACATCAACCGAAAGAACGCGAATACTGGAACGTCACCCAGACGCGCCGCTTCATCGACTTCGCCATGGAAAGTGACCGCAAGTGGGCACCGCTGTGCGCCTTCCTCGTCACCACCGGCCTGCGCATCTCAGAGGCGTTTGGCCTGACCTGGGCTGATGTCGATCTCGCGAACTCGCGCATCCGCATTCGGGAGTCCATCGTCTACGTGGGGCAGCAGCGCCTGGCGGGGCCACCGAAGACGAAGGCGAGCCGCCGCTGGGTATCTCTCGATGCCTCGGCCCGAGAGGTCATCGCCAGGATGACGCCAGGACAGCGGAATGAAGGCGTCTTCCGCACCAAGAACGGGAAGCCACCGACGCCGGCCAACGTCAGGGAGGCACTCCTCCATATCTGTGAGGAGGCAGGTGTACCGCCGCTCAACCCACACGGCCTCCGTCACGTCGCCGCCATGCTGGCGCTCACCGCCACCCGAGACATCTACCTCGTCCAGCGCCGCCTCGGCCACGCCAACGTCAACGTCACTCTAGGTATCTACGGGTACAGCAGTGACGACGAGGGAGTCGTGGCTGGAGCACTCGACTCGTTGCTTGGGGCAAGTGCGCGACCATCGACTCCTCACGATGCACCGTTGCTTGCTCTTGCGGCTGACTGATCACGACTGGTTAGGGGGCCGGGGCACTCATCCTCGGCCCCGCCCCATCGGGTAGGCCACCTACGGCACCGTCGTGACCGAAGTCACGCTGAATTTGAGCCAACCACGACCTACCATTGTTCGAGAGAAGCGAACTATTCGGGCTGTGTAGTACAGCCGATGATTCCCTAGAGGTTTCGTTCCCATGGTTACTCCTACCGCTCCGCCACAGCCGCCGGCAGTCGCCGGGGGCCAAGCGCGTTCTATCCCAATCGACCAGATCGTCGTCGGAGAGCGGCTCCGCCCTCTCAATCCGGAAGTCGTCAACGGACTTGCCATCGCAATCCAGGCAGACGGACTCATCCACCCGATTTCGGTTAGGCCCGTCGGCGACGGCTACCAGTTGGTCGCCGGCCACCACCGACTAGAGGCCGCAAAGCGGATCGGCTGGACTGACATCCCTGCGACAGTGCGTGACATCGACGCCACCGAAGCACAACTAATCGAGATCAACGAGAACTTGATCCGGAAAGAACTCTCAGTTCTGCAACAGGCCGAGCACCTGAAGCGGAGCAAGGAGATCTACGAAGCACAGCATCCTGAGTCGATTCGAACTGGGAGACGCCGGAAGAATGCGGGAACGGTGCCCACGTTTTCGGAGGACGCTGCCCGCAAGACGGGGAAGGACGAGTCCACGATACGGAGGTATGTTCGGATCGCCTCCCGACTGACGGATGAGGTGCGGGATCTCCTCCATTCGACTGAGGTGAGCAATCAGACCCGTCAACTCGATCAACTCTCACGGTGCACTGATCCGAGCATGCAGTTGGAGATCGCGAAGGCACTGGTCAGCGGCAACGTTAAGACCGTCGCTGCGGCTCGGCGGTTCCTCACAGATGACGCTCCGCCTACGGCAGATCGTGGCGCTACCTCCGAATCCAACCGCCACGCCCTCGCGACACCACATGAACGAGAGAACCTCCCGGAAACGCCAGTGGAGCCTGGCGATGCTGCCGTAGGACAGGAGTGTCACGGCTCGGGAGACCCCGGAGAACCGACGGCGTCGATCCGTCAGACAATTGATCTTGCTCTGGGAGCACTGCTGTGGGACGACATTACGAGAGACCAGTTCATCGCGATGATGGCGTGTCTGGCACGGCCCTGTTGCCCAGTGGATGAACTCCACGCATGGCACCTCCAACTGCGCGCCAACCGGGATCCGCTGTTTTCCCTGAGCGACTTGGAACTGGCCTCTATCGTGGTGGCTCATCCGGAATCAAGTCCGGCAGATGGGCCGGTTGAAGCCGGGATGGACGAGCATGCTGTTCCACAGGCATATCGCGATCCGTCGAATCCTGACAACGCGGACTGGGACTACAGCGATGAAGACGAGCCGACAATAGTGGACGAGTCGTCGCCAGAAGGCCACAGTAACCTCCGCCAGCCACGGCAGGCATGCGCGCTGTCGGAATGGATGGCGGGTGTCCTGCCAGGCGTCGAGATCGAAGAAGACAACGCACAGCGACTGTGGGAGAAGTCAGGCCGCAACTGGCGGCTGTTGGCAGCAGCCTTGATCGTTGCCCGAGAATTCGGGCACCAGCGGCGGCTAACGAACCCCGGTGGATACATCTACAGCCGACTACAGGAACCGGAGCAGACCGAGACCCGCGCCTCGCGGGTGCTGGAGAAGCGGCCAACCTGGGCACCCGAACCGTTGATCCAGCACTCCTACACCGAAGATGAACTGGTATGGGTCATCGGCAATATCCGTGGGCGGTGGCGGGACTTGCCCGACCTGTCTGACGAGCAAGCGGCATCGTTGCTTGATGTCGCCGATGGCGACTTCGGACACGTGCTCGACGCGATCCAGGGGATCTACTGGCGCAGCAAGCACAAGGCAGTCCCTGACCCTATCGAGGAGATCCGACAGGCGTTGGCGCTTGAGGCACGTGAGGTCGAGGCCATGGGGAGGGGAGCGCGGCACTTTGCCGGTCAACCTGGCATCGAACACCTGAACGTGCCGACCCTCGGCACCCGCCTCCTGGCTGAGCGAGGGCTTGAACGGCGAGATATCTGGAACTACTGGGACGAGGAATCCAACCCTGACCGGGACACGTGGGGGACGGAGTTGGCTGCGCAGTTGACACGGCAACTGCGGGAACGGGAGCGCGGTAACCCAGTCCCTGCTGAAGCAACCAGTGCCGACTGTGAACTCGTCAGCACGCTAGCGCCTGACTGAACTGCTTTTCAGTGAACACCGCTGAATGAAACATGAGGAAACGTGTGTCTATGTCAGCCCAATCCAACACAGCGAGGTCTCGACCAGCGGAGCAACGAGCCAAACCTGCCGAACCTGAACCACTACCAACGTACACTGGCCTCGAATTGGAGCGAATCGAAGTGGCCGAGTGGCTCGTGGATGGCATCATCCCCGCTGGAGGACTCGTAACCCTCGTTGGCAAGTCCGCAACCTACAAGAGTTTCATTGTGCTTGACCTCGCGCTGTCTATCGTCAGCGGCCTGCCTTGGCAAGGGCGGCAGGTCAAGCGAGGGCCAGTCCTGTACATTGCGGCGGAAGGCAGTTACACCGTAGGTGCTCGGCACAAAGTGTGGTCGGAAGTTCGCAAGGAGCCGAACACAGGGAATTGTGTCTTCATCGTTGAGCCGGTGAATCTTCGCAACGAGGACAGTGTCGCGCAGGTGGTCGCCTCGATAAAGAATTGTGGCATCACGCCAGTCCTGGTCGTCATTGACACGCTGGCGCGGTGCTTCGGCGGCGGAGATGAGAACTCGCCTGAAGATATGGGCGCGTTCATTGGTGGCTGCGATACGCTGCGGCAAGAGACCGGGGGAGCCGTCCTGGTCATCCACCACAGCGGATGGTCAGGTGGAGAGCGTGCCCGAGGGCACTCCTCGCTGTTCGGCGCGGTAGACACGGAAATTCTGGTAGCGCGCAGCCGACTCGATGTGACTCTGAAGTGCTCCAAGATGCGGATGGCACCAGACTTTGAGTCGATCAAACTCCATGGCACCGAGCACGTGTTGGAGGGAGGGTTGAAGTCCCTCGTGTTCGATGTCGTTGGTGCCTCTTCCGCGACAGTTGGGCACAATCCGTGGGTTCACGATGACGGCATCGACCCGGAGTATCTCAAGGCGCTGGACTTCGCCAAGTACGTGGCGTCAATGGGCAATGGAACTCCGTTTGCGTCTCAAGTCGCGACGAAGCAGGGGCGGGATTCAGATACCGTCAACAAGTATGCGAAGAGGGTTGAGAGGGACTACGGCCTGATTGAAGTGGTAAGGACGCGAGACGGCTCGACTCCGCAGAATATGCTCATTCCGCACTTGGAAAGAGCAGTAATCTAGCGCGTCGGGGGACGAGTGAACCGTCGGGGTGACCGATGACAGGTCTCGGATTTGGCTTCCAGATAGGGATTTCTTCACTCATCAGTCCGCTCACTCCGCTAAGACTGGTTGAAAGACGTGAGAGGCGGAGTGATCGTTAGCCACGCCACTCCGCAACGCAGCGCTCCCTTGCAGCCTTCCCACAACGGCTGCTCGGAACCGCTGCCCCATAGCCTTGCAGTGATTCGTGTTCCGCGAAGCCGCAGCGGCAGCCACAACCTCACTTTGACCTACACCTGGTGCCATGCTTCATGACGAGGGTGGGTGCGTCTTCGCTCAACTGGTATCGAGGCGCACCGCCGCCATCTTCTGGGTGACCTACCGAAAAGGGGAAGGAGAGGAGGTGGCCGAACCTTTACTGCTCCGACGCCGGCATCTCCGACCTAGTTAAGGCTTGACCGCCGCCGCTTCACTAAGCGGTGCGTCTAAGACCACAGCCGACTAGCACGTCGCTTGTTTGCCGCGTCTGCTTCGCCTTGGCCGCCGCAACCTCCTAACAACAGGTGGCGGTGGGTCTTGCGGGGTACGGGGCGGCAGCCCTGCGATACAGTCCTCACTCCAGTGGACGACGATTGCCGCACCGGGGGCGCGGGGGCAGAGCCACCGTAGGACTGGTCGTCATCAGCGACGATCAACGGCTCGTTTCTTGGAAGAGGGCCACGCCGGCTTGCTCCGCGTGGTTATTGGACTCTCGATTCGGGGCAGTCATCCGGCGGTGCGGCTGTCTGCCCTGCTAGACCACCACTGCGATTGACGACTTGATCCTCGACAGCAGGCAACCCCTCGCTGCGTGCCCCCTTGATGACCATGGACGCGGGGATGTGGACGACGAGCAGAGCCAAGCCCGGAGACGGAAGGTTGGGTGATGGGCGAGGAGATCGTCCCGCACACAGGCCGTGACGTGTGGAGCAGTTCGGTTGCCACGTGCCGGCAAGGCATTTGGCAGATGATCGTCGCTGAGATTGATGGGAATATCGCGATGCTTGGTACGGGTATGAGCGTTTACTACGTGAACACACGTGAGATGAACTGCCAGACACCTACTGCAACGGCGGTGCTTCCTCCGACCCATTTGGTAAGCCATTTTGCGACGGAAGAGGGTTCGATCCTTGGACGTGACCGTGCCCACCACCGAGTGAACCGAAGACGCGGCATCGACCATCGAAAGGCTTGATCGAAACTGACCGACTGCTGCCAAGTCTCAAACCGTGCTTCCGCATCGTGCTTCGTGATGACGGTGAAGTATTCATCTGGGTTGGGGTCTTCAATCCACCGCTCTTCGGTTCTCAACACGTACCGACCATCGTAAGCGCGATAGAGCACGCTTGCTGAATATGCAGCATCGCCGTGAGTCGCATACGACGCGAGTTCGACGGCTTTCCGTGTATCGAATACTGTTCCCTCAAGACGCAGGGAGTGATGGTGCCAAGTCACTACAAACTCCTCATGACCAGTATGGTACGCCATGGCGGAATCGCAGATATTTTGTGTCGGTGTGCGTACCTCCATGCAAGGGGATTGAAGTCGGTGTCGGGAAGGTATGGGGGTAGGGTGTCGGTGGGGTACGCGGGTTAGGTGTGGAACTGGGTCTCGCAGTTGGTCTCGCTAGGGCTGACGCCCTTGAACCCGCGCAACTCCACGACCTCCCCAAACCCCCGCTGCCCCTCCAACATGTGTGGGACACGAACTGTCCCTGCTCAATGACCTTGAGTTGCGGCCCATAGCGGAAGCCGACTACCGCATGGCAGCAACCAATCGACACCTCGACTGAGCGGGGATCGCCTCTTGGCGAATGTCGGTCACCTTCGACGCTACCGCACAGGTGTCTTAACTTTCCCAGCAAGATTCGGCGTCCAGACGGGCAAGACGCCGGCTGCCTCCGAATCGCGAATCTCTTGCAGGGGCACGGCGGCGGCGCTATCCGAGGGCGCGGTGCAAGCGACAGGAATCTCCATCCTGAGAGGGAATCCGTACCAACCTGTCCCTGATTCGTCCCGTCGGCGTCTCAACTGGTACTCGGCTGACAAGACGAACTGGAGATCATCAAGGATTGAAGAGACGCAGTGGGCATCAACATCGGCGTCAGACTCAGCAACTGACCGAGCCATCGGGTCGCCAGACGAACCTCGGGTCCGCGCCGATTACAAGTACCAGAGTGTGTGCGGCAGTACCACGACAGTGGGACGCGGCATAACATCTCGGTAGGAACGCAGGGGACTGGCCGGCGCTGCTGGCACGAGAGCGCTGCGCAAGCGCGAGGCTTCGTCGTGTATCAGCCCCGTTGCGTGAGTCCCAGCAACTTGAAACCGGCGGGATGGTGGAGCGATGATCTTGCCCGCCGCCAACCGCTGTGAGGTGCGCTCACGTGGTGCGTCCACCGCTCCAATAGGGTCATTCGCGGGCATTCCAGCGGCGTCAGCCGACGATATCACCACGGCTAGAGCACCAGCCTGCGTCTCGGCAACCGCAAGTCCTTTCCGTTCACCCGCCTCGTCGCCAAGCGACCATCAAGGTCGGCGAATCGTGACTATAAGCCGGAAAAGATACCCACAGCACGCGTGATTGTCCGGATATCGAACCGTTTGCCAATCGAGTCGCCATCGCTGCATGTCCCACACGCCCTCCCATGCGACCTGTGTGGTCGCTACTGAATAGGACGCATGGCGAAGGCGGAACGGGACAGCCGGTTAGGTAGTCCGTGACCACGGCTGTGGCCCCGGCGCGGTAGCAGGTTGTGCTCAGTTCATCAAGGACAACTGTATCTTAATTAAAGAACTCGTCCTCGATCTCCTCGATAGAACTCGAGAACGCAGGATCAAGCCAACGCTGGATGGCGGTTCGCAGAACTTGGCCGGTTTCTGCGGCAACCTCACGAAGATCCCAGCGTGTCGCCTTGCCATGAACGACCTTGGATCGTTCAGAATAGGATGCAGAGATCTGCTTCTTGATTGCCTTTCGGGTCGTCAAGTCATCACCGACGAGCCGTGCAATCCGGATAGACGCCTTGTACGTCAGTTCACCTTGATCGTCGAGGAAGAGCGATTCTAGCGCAATCCAGTAATCAATCAGTCGATCTTCGTCGCTTGGCCGGTCATACGATTGATTGAGCCGCCGAATGGGAGTTCTGAGCGGCCCTGTTTCCGGCATCGCAGCAACCCACTCGTACAACTCAATCAACCGGGGCACATCTGCACCATCAACCTGATACTCGCCGAATGGCATCCAAAGGCTCGATCTAACAGATCCTCGAAATGCCTCGATGTGCTGAAACGTGGGAGTGGTCGCCTCAAACCATCTGCTACTCGTCCCGACCCACGCGTCTTGGTATAGACGCAACGTCGTCAGAACATCATCCACTTCCTTGAAGCCTTGATTCGACACGGGGCCGTTCTTAGGGATCTGACCGTCCACGGTAATCGCGTAGTTGCTGAACGCCATATCGAGCAGGTTTGGGCCGACGGGAAGTCCTGGGATAGGGGGCACACGCCCAGTGGCAGCCGTCTTTTCGTCGTCGCTGAGTCTTCGGATCTGGACGGTCTCGCTGAACTCAATAGAGCCGAGGGTGGTGCTAAAGCCAAGCAGTGGGGCAATTTCCTCAACGGCAACGAATGGGTGCTTGAGGTACGTCAAGAGATCAGCAAACACTTGGTCGAAGACGGCCTCATCCCATTTGAGGCTGCGGTTTCTGGCCAGATAGTGACGGAGAAACGGCTTGATCCGCTGATGACCGAAGCCAAGTTCCTCCTCGCCTGCCGGAAGAGGATCTCCAGATGAATCACGCACTAGCAAATTCCGGCGGAGAGTCTCGTCGCGCCTAACCACATCGATAACGGCACGAAATGATGCCGTGTTCATTGCCGCCTGATACGCTCCTTCTAAGAAGTGCTCGAACCCCCAGCCGGATGTCTGCACGTCTGTTCGGAGTCCCTGTGCCTGTCGCAGTCCTAGCAGCGTGTCACTCACGAGCCGCCGCAAGTTGCCCCGCAACTCATCCTGAGCGCGCTGATCCAAGCCCGAGGGATGCGGTTCATCCGACTTCACTGCTACCCTATCCTTTCTACTAGGCATCCATACGGCCCGCGCCAGCCGCGCCTAAATTACTTCGCGCTGTGTATGGCCAATTCGATCTGGTGATGCCTAGCAACGGTAGCGATCCGCCTCACGACGCGTTTGCCGCGACGGTCAGTGTGCCCGTAGCAGGCTTTGGAATGACGACCTGTGGTCGATCACGGCGGGGAGAAGCAGTTCGTGCAGTCGTGCAGCAACGATACTCCAATATGATGACAATTGGTCGGTTCCGGAAGCGTTAGCCGACTGCCGTCTCTGAACGAAAATCTTCCGCTACAACAATGGACGCCGGGAGCGATTGGCCGTTGTCTACGACGAGGGCGGCCATCCCAATGCTGGCAACGCTTCCCAAGCCGCCCTTCCGCCACCACGGTAGGAGACAAAGCCTTCATTCGAGTTCGCAACGGACAAAACTATCGTGTCGTCGCTACACGAGATGTCACGTGGCGATAAGCCTACGTTCTCATCGATTGGAGTGAGTCCGCTGATGTCAGGCGTGAATGCGCCGATGATCTGCCCGTCGTGGATTGCAGCAATGCGGTTGACAAAAGCACCCCCTGCAAGCCGCCTCATGAACCTGGCGATAAGAAGTTCACCATGGGCCGAAAGGGAGAACGGGCCGTCTCGCATCGTATAGCCGTTCATTACTTGAAGAGCACTATCTTTAAAACCATATTCATAGATATACGGATATTCGTATGTAACTATCGATCTCCCAAACTGAACATGACGCTTGGCACCAGAGTCAACGTCACTCCAACCGGATATCTCCAATCCATCCTGTGTAACATAATAGAACAGATTCTCAAAGAAGACGATTGCGCCATCATCGTACTGGCACAAACAAGCCAGATTCTGGCTCGATTTGCCGCTTATATGGCCGAGATCCCAATACTCGGTAAAGTCCAATGCGAAGAAGAGAGCATGGATGTCCAGACCGTTGTCCCACTCTGGGTCATAGTCGTCACAGGGGCGCATTAGATATGTCAAGATGACCCACCCACCAGGTATTGGACAGAAGCGATCCCAGAATGGCTTGTAGTTACGGATAGGATGATCATCACGGGATGGAGGAAAGCCATCCCAACCCCTCAACAACTCTCCGGACTCGTCAAGAAGTTGAAATACACATGGCCGTATACCGATCACCGAGTCATCGGCTGAATCGGCTGAGTAATTTGGTGACTTTCTCATCACTTGGCGAAGGAAGTACTTGCCGTCTACACTGAACTTTCCGGGTGACATATTGAATAGACATGGGCCACTATGCACGCGAAGGACTTCGCCGACATGCTGTTCCTCTAGGAGGGATTCGGCCCGCACCAGCCCTCGTGTCATGCGCGGATTAGATTTGAGACTTCGCTCCGCTAGTGCGCTGCCAGTGGCGAGGACGACGGCGCGCTGACGATCAGCCATGAGGCGTCCCCGTGCTCATGAACTTATCACTCGCAGCGGTGCGGTACTCAACGATCAAGGAGTCCAGCCGTTCCCTCTTCGCGTCGATCTCACGACGGTAAGACGATTCCATACGGTCCAGCACTGACGCATCAGCCTGCACCTTTTCGTACAGCCGGTACTTGTCTGTGGCCTTGAGCCGGGTGAGATCTGCTTGTAGTCCCGCCAACACCTGATCAAGCCTTCCGATTTGCGCCGCCGCCCATGAGATGCGGGCTGAGGTCGTAACACCAGGGAACGCGCTATCTCGTGATGGCAGTTCGTCCTCCAGCCGCAGCAGTGCATCAAGATCGTTGGCTTCGTATGCGGCGTTGATCCGTCGCATGGCGGTCTCGTTGAAGCCGCGCTCCTCGTCGGTCTTGGCGAGGTCAGGATGGTAATCCCGAGCCAATTTTCGATAGAGATGACGCAACGCCAGTCTGACATCTTCCGGCGGGTCAGGCGGTAGATCGGCAACCCGCTGGCCCGACTGTCGGGCTTCCTCGCCCTCCGCCTCGATACGTTCCCACTCGGCTCGATACTCTTGGCTGATCTCCTCCTCGACTCGTGTCCAGGTCTCGGCGGGTTCCGAGAGTGCGGCAATACGGTGTTCATACTCCGCGATCCGAACCGAAAGGCGATCAACCTCAACAATCAACACGCCGATTCGGGCATCGAAGCGCGCCTCGAATGCTGAGATCTGTGCCCTCAACTCTTCAAGTTCAGCGGTAGCCAAGGCAATCTCGTCACGGAGAGCGTCAATGCGTGCCCTGAGACGATCTTCCTCTTGCGCTTCCGGGTCATCTTGCTGAATCAGGGCCGTTGCCTCGGCCATGCCGCTGCCCTTCCGATACAGAGCACCATCTTCACGCAACTACCTACAGCAGGTGGTGAGTTCGACGATGGTCTCCCACGCTCATGTCGCACAAGTGTTGGTGAATTGAGGTTTCAGTGACATACGGTCTTACGTCTATTGGTTGTCCCTGCATGCACAAGACGTGGGTCAGTACGCTGTAGACAGATTGAGCATATTGTAAGCGACAGAAGCGACTTCGGAACGAATTCACGCCTGACGTTCCATTTCTTGCTCTATGGCGTCGATTTCAACCTTCACTGTCGTAAAGGCGGCCACGGTGATAAGGGATGCTGATTGTGAAACGCGCTGAGTCGCGACAATCATCGAAAGTCATGCTGCCGGTCAAGCCATCCCTATTTCCTTTTCGGCTTCACGCGCTTGACACGAGAGCGGCACCACACTCGCCACCATGGTTCCGACTCTCGTGGATGGATCGTGTAGCGCGTCTCGGGCCGGGACGGAAGACGGCGGGGTGGGAGGGGAAGCACCAGCGGTTGCCGCATGTACCACATCGTCTTGTCCCAGTCCTTCGAGTTAGCGAAGTCGTCGGCGGTGGTGAAATCCAGGGCGAACTCTGCTGGCGATTCCCAGTAACGTCCATACAGGTCACGGTAGGTAAGGTTGATCGTCCCGCGAGCACTGGAGCGAAGGTTGGGGAAGTTCATTCGATCAATTGGGATGAATGCCTGAGGCAGGATCTTCATGTTGGTCGCTGCACCGGGGTCTAGCAAGTCAAAGAAACCAGCGTCATAGTCGAGCAACGGGTAGTCAACTGACATCTCTCCGCCAATCGCGGGGCCGGAACCTCGGTTCTGCGCCTTGATAGTGATGGTGCCGTCTGTCTCCCAATCGAGTACGTCGAGAACGACGAGAGGCGTAGCACCAGACAGTCGCTGCTCCTCCATTTCGTCTGCCATTCGCTTGGTGAGCCTCGCGTACCACGCAGTGATCCCGACGAGAACAATGGTTGCAGCCGCCTGAACCCCAGCGCTGAATGCCACCGGATCGTTGATGAAATCACCCAGACCTATCACTCACACTCCTCGTTTTTGGACTTCGCACAGATATTCCTGCATGCGCGGTCATTCCGCCCCTGCGTCAGCGAGGTAGGCACGCAGCAACGGCCTGCACATCGGCCCGTAGTTGGATACCTTCAGGTGGAACAGTCCGTGGACGATCAATCTCGCCTGAAGCCAGACGTGCTGCTACTTGTAGAAGGCATAGGCCCGGAGCGATCCGGCTAGGCGCGTCGTGTGGGTTGTTCAACTGTCTGGTTCATAGCGCTTGCGCAGCCCGAAGCCGTTTACAACGTAATGCCAGCCTTTGACACCTTCTGGACAAGGTAGTTGATGAACGCCGAACACGCCACCAGCATGAAGATCGCATCCTCTATGTCAAGGCTCGATTCGTCCTTGAGCGCGTGCCGGATCCCGCTGGCGTCGTTTGTGAACCCGTAGATGCGCTCAAACCCACCCTTCAAGGCAGGGTGCAGGTCAACTCTCCCTTGCTTCTCGATTAACTTCAGTGCCTCACCTAGAGTTCCGTTAGGTTTGTTGGCGATTCGATTGCACAGCGTCTCGACGGCGCTAATCGATTCTTTGATCGAATTGCGATAGTCTGGCGCTTCGCGATCCGAGAGTAGAGCAAGGGACTGCGCCAAATGAGAACGTACTCCCGCAAGCGAACCCGCTGGATCAGAAGCCTGCTCAATCGCTTTAATCTGCTCGTCATCAGTGATCGGTACAACATTGCCACTGACAAGACGGTAGGCTGAAACATGCTTGGTCAATACGTGATTGCAGTAATTAGCGAATTCAACACTACTACTATCGTCTAGATGCTGCGCTATGAACTCAATCAAGTCGTATACCCAATACCATGGGCTATCATAGTAGAGTTTCCGAATAATCTTTCTGAAGTCATTGATTTCACCAGGAACTTCATCTATTGGTCTGTCGAGATAATCCATCCATATGGCGAGGTGGATAGTATCAAGGCGACTCCTATACCTATCGGGAAACTCGAAGAGGAAGAGAAGAACGCAGTTCCAGAGTCCGTTCCTCAGTGGCTCATCTATCGATTCAACTTGAATCGCTTCGCGAACCGGGACAATTCCACGGCGTTGTGAGAACCTGACCATGTTGCCTCCAGACAGGCGGCTTCGCCCTCCGTGCCCCGCGTGTCAAACTGCCGGAGCATGTCCGTGATCTTCGGATAGGTACGCCCTCAAGAGCGATCTAAACACCGGCCCGTGGTTGGGCACCTTGAGGTGGAGCAGTTCGTGGACGATCACCTCGCGACGGAAGGCAGCCGGCTGCCTCAAGAGTGAGTCGTCGAAGGTCAGTCGGCCCTGGGAGGAGCAACTGGCCCACTTGCGCTTCATGGGGCGGATGTGGATCTGCTTCGGCTCGACGCCGATGCGGGATGCCCAGGCGCGCACTTCGGCCTTGAAGAGGTCTGTAGGGACGGCTTCCTCCAGGAGCGCGCCGGGGGCGGTTGGAGTGCGGGTCATCCGTCTGACCTCCGCAGGACGGTGAGGAGTTTCTCGACGAAGGTGGCCATCTGCTCAACGTTGGCCTTCGACAGCGCCTTGTAGAGCGAGAGTCGCACTTTGCGTTCCTGGTCGTCGCTCTGCCGCCAGTGGGGGTACTCTTCGAAGGCATCGCGAGCCGCTCTGGCGACGGTCATCGCCTCGGGGTTGTCCTGGTAGGCGAGCAGCCAGTAGACGCCGAAGGCATCCGGCGGGAGTTCCTTGCGCTCCGGGCTGTTCTCGGCCTCGCGGTACTTGCGGATCAGTTCCTCCAGTTGGTCGAGGGTCTCCTGGGTCGTGAGTTGACGTTCCTCGAATGCCTTGGCGATCTCGGCTGCCCGTTCTGCGATGGCGATCAGGTGTGGCTGGGTCGCACCCTGCTCCTGCTCCAGCGTCGTGAAGGCTTTGATCAGGTTGAAGACCTTGACCGTGTCAGGCTTCGGCTCATTGGAGATTGCCGCCAAGGCTTCGGCGTTGAGTTCGTAGACGCGGGACGGCTCGTGGATGAAGCCGCTGTCGGTGTGCTCCTGGACGAGTTTGGCCGTCTTCCGCAGGAAGTCGCGGTCTACCGAGAGGTGCGGCTCGTAGGCACCGCGCACCAGCCGGTAGATGGCCGTCAACTCGTCGTAGAGTTCGACGTAGGGACGCAGGAACGGGTCGGGAGAGAGGATCTCGTAGAGTTCCTCGATCTCGCGATAGTACTGGTAGAAGGTGTGGCGGCGCTCCTGGTCGCGGAAGTGCTCCAGGACCGCCTCGACGGCCTTGTCGTCGCGCTTCGCCTTGGTGATCGAAAGGTATTCCTCGACCCCCTCCTGCATCTTCTCCTTGAAGCGCTGTTGCAGCACGTCGATGCCATGGATGACACCGGACACGTCCTCCGAGTCGAAGGCGAGGGCGCGCTCCAACTTGTCGAAGATGCCGACGAAGTCGAGGACGAAGCCTGCCGGCTTGCGGCGTCCATCGTTGTCCTCGTAGGGGCGGTTGACACGGGCAATCGCCTGGAGCAGGACGTGATCGCGCATCGGCTTGTCGAGGTACATGCCGTAGAGGATCGGCGCGTCGTAACCAGTCAGCAGTTTCTCAGTGACGATCAGGATCTTCGGCAGCGCCTCGGGCTTGCGGAAGTTCTTACGGATCTCCTCCTCGCGCTCCTCAGCCAGGTGGAAGGCAGCCAACTCCTCGGTGTCGTTGTGGGCGGCGCTGATGACGACCTCGGAGAGTTCCGGCGGAAGGTGAAGATCCAGCGCCTGCTTGTAGCGGACACACGCCTCGCGATCCACGGCGACGAGGAACGCCTTGTAGCCCATCGGGTCGATGGTCGAGGTGAAGTGCTCAGCGACGAAGGCGGCTACCTTTTCGATCCGATCCTGGTTCTTCAGCATGTTGCGCAGCGTGACGGCCCGTTCCAGAACCTGGTTGATTTCTTCGATGTCGCTGACGCCCTCCAGGTCGGCCAGCGCCAGGAACTCGCGCTCCAGCGTCTCCTGATCGACCAGGAGATCGTTGGGAGCCAGGCTGTAGTGCAGCGGCACCGTCGTCCCGTCGGCGATGGACTCGCGGATCGAGTACTTGTCCAGATAGCCGCGCTCATCGTCGCCGCCGAAGACTTTGAAGGTGCCCTTGCCGTGGGCGGTGCGGTCAATCGGCGTGCCGGTGAAGCCGATGTAGGTCGCATTCGGCAGCGCGCCCATCAGGTAGTTGCCGAGATCGCCGCCGGTGGTGCGGTGGGCCTCATCGACCAGGACGAAGAAGTTCTCCCGCGTGTTGAGGTCAGCCGGGATGTCATCGAACTTGTGGATCATCGAGACGATCAGGCCGCGCTGATCCTTGGCGAGGAGGTCGCGCAGGTGCCGCTTCGACTGGGCCACGACGGGCTGCCGGAAGCCAACCGACTCCAGGTTGGTGAAGAGTTGCTGCTCCAACTCGTTGCGATCCACCAGCATCAGCACCGTCGGGTTCTTGAGAGCCGGGTCGCTGATGAGTTGCTTGGCGACGGTGATCATCGTGAAGGTCTTGCCCGACCCCTGCGTGTGCCAGACCAGCCCACGCCGCTTGTCGCCCTCGTGGGCACGCCTGACGACCCGCTCCACGGCCCGCATCTGGTGAGGCCGCAGGACGACCTTGGCCAGTTCGTCGTCGCGGCGGGTGAAGAGGATGAACTCGGTCAGGATACGCAGCAGCCGGCGAGGAGCGACGAAGGTCTTGACCAGCGTCTCGAAGTCGGCCCCTTCCATCCCCTCGTCACGCCAGGTGAAGAGCGCCTTACGCGAGAGATTCCAGGTCGCGCCGTAGTAGGAGTGGACGAGGTGGGTCAGCGCGTGCAGTTGGGTGAGGGCGAGCAGTTCCGGCCCCTCGCGGTGGTAGCGGCGAATCTGCTCTAGCGACTCGTTGATGCCGTCAACGTGGGTCGCCGCCTTCGCCTCCAGAATGAGGACGGGGATGCCGTTGATGAGGAAGACGATGTCGCAGCGGATCGGCTTGGTGCCGTTGGTGTAGGTGAACTCCTCGGTGACATGGAAGGTGTTGGCCTCGGGATGGTCGGGATTGAGCAGCCTGACGTTGCGCTCCCGGTTCTCGGTCTCGACAAACACCGTCTTCAACCCGTTGAGGTACTCCCAGGCGTCGAGATTGCCCTCGATGGTCGGCGCGACCCGGATCAGCCGCTTGACGATGTCGTCAGCCCGCAAGTGATCGACCACGCCAGGATTGAGCCGTTGAAGTTGCTCGACCAGCACATCGTGAAGCACCAGCCCGCTATCGCCACGCCGTAGCCGCAGCGCCTCGGCTCGGGAGAGTTTCGTCCAGCCGGCTTCCTCGGCATAGCGGATGATGGGACGCTGGACAGCAGTGAGTTCAGTGCCGAGCCGCGACATGCACCTCTCCTTGGGTGAGTAACATCTGAACTGCCGGCTGGAGCATGCCCTTGCGTGCAGAGACAAACGTGTCGTAGTCGTCAGCCAGCAAGCCGAGATAGCCCTCTTCAGAGATGAAGTGGCTTCGCAGCGTTTGCAGCAAGCGAGGTTCGTCTCCTCCGTGATGCGTCAGGCAGACCTCCATGAACTTCGATGGATGCTTGTTGCTCTTCGCTCCGTTGCTCTCCTTCGAGATCAGGGTTCGGTTAAGGATGCTATCGACCAGGTGCTTCTTGCCGTAGACCGACTTCGGGAAGACGTGGTCATCCTGACACTCGTTGAGATTGGCGCTCTGGCCGGTAAGGAAGTCCTTTGCCCCCTGAAGCACGATCAGGCACATCAGGCCACGATAGACGGCAGACCGTGATTCGGAGATGTCCAGATCGACATCACCCACGCCGATCCGTTGCAGCCAGTCGGGGGCGGAACCATCCTCGAACCACCGCCTGATGTCGCGGGCATCCTGGTAACTCTTCGTATCAACGGCTGAGTCATACCGCTGGCTGAAGACACTGGCCCAGTACCAACGATCCAACTTGCGGTACGCATCTTCACCGGCGTGGCTCTGCTGGAGATGGTGGAGCAGCGCGGCAAGAGGCACCACCATTGTGCTGAACGGTATCCAGTCGGAGGTAAGCGCCCCGTAGCGCTTGGTCATCCGGTCATGGGCCTGCGCGATGGCCTCAGCAGCCTGGTACCAGCGGCTCTCGAAGGCCGGCTTGTCGAGGTCGTCGATCACATCCAGGAGAGTCCGCTTACGCGGTTCCTTTCCCTGTAGCAGTGCGACGACCTTCAGCAGGAACTCGGGTTTGACCCACTTGGCCGTCTCCGGGATGTTCTTCTGGAACTCGTCCCAGAGATCGCGGAGCATCACCTTCTTGAGGTAGAGCCTCGCGCCAGCGAGGTCGAAGAGCGACAGGCCAACGCCGGTGCGGTTGATTCGTTCAAAGATGTTGACGATGTTGTCGCGTCCAGTGCTGGGCGACAGCGCCACCACCGGCACCATGAACGACGACATTCGGTTGTAGAGCGCGACGATCCGGCTGCGGGATTCGTCGTCGGGCCAGGCCTTCTGCTCGTTGTACAGCCACGGGTAGAACTCGCTGGAGTCACGGAACCGCGTCATCGGGATCGCCAATTCGGCATCGACAAGTTGCTGCATCTCTGACATGCGCCGGCGATCTCGGGTTGAGATGCCCTCAACGGCCTCCTCGATGTCGCCATCCAGTGCGGCGTCGAGTCGAAGGAAGAACCGATGCGGATAGCGCGCCCACCGAAGCGGTGCGTCTGGCTCGTAGAGCGCGTAGAACAACGAGGTAATGCGCTGTTGGCCATCAAGCGCAAGGCGGACAGTCTCGTGGGACTCTGGGCTGACCTGAGGGTTGACGCTCTCGACGCCTTCGACGGCCCGGAACGGGAACATGGGGCGGCGCGTCATCGTGTCGAGGAGCAGGAAGGTGCCGACGAAGTACCCCTCCAGGATCGAGACGAGCAACTCCTCGACATCCTCGCGTCCCCAGACGAAGGAGCGCTGGAACTCTGGTACGACGACCTTGCCGTTGTGCGCCTCCCGGATGATTGACAGCAGGTTCTCAGGATTCGCCTTGGGTGTCTCGATGGTGATCACGATTCAACCTTCCTGCTAGGCGAACTCCAATGTGTTGACATCCACTCGAACCTTGCCAGTCATCAGGTGGTGCAGGAGCGAGGTGAACGCGACCTCTAGTGCTGACTTCCGTTGCTCCTCAACCTCGATCTTCCGATCAACAGCGTCGAGTGCACACACGATTAGTCGTTGCTCGGAAATCGGTGGGAGGGGAACAGGAACCGATTTCAGTAGTAGCGCACTGAGGTTCTTCTGGTTCGCCCCATGGCCGAGGTTCCGAATGCGGTCATAGTGGAACGTGAACAGATGGTACAGATACCGTGTAGAGGAACGGGCATCTGGAGTAATCGCAGCGCATGCCTGATTGATTGCCGCGTCGATTCCAAGAACCGCAACTCGCCCTCGGGTTACGCCTTGCCCGTACATCGCCATCAGGAGCGTTCCACTTGGAAACATGCGCGCTGACGACTCGTCGAGACCACGTGCCGTAATGAACTCCTCGGTTGAAGTGATCGTCGTGTAGTTGACCTCTCCTGTCTTCACCCAAGGGATATCGCCATCCCAGTAGGCGGCTACCTTCCGGCTAGGTGTACCGCCAGAGGCGATTGTGGCGATCTCACCCAAGGACTGGACAATCCAGTGCTCCGGCACTTGCCCAACCTCGGTGTCCTTGAGCGGCACCTGATCGGCATCCGCCACCGGCACCGGCCCGTAGGTGAAGAGGTGGCGCATCAGGCTCTTCTTCAGTTCGCGGGTTGCGGCAATGACGGCCTCAGTGGCTTCCTTCGCCTGCTGGACGGTACGCAGGACATAGGCGATGGTGCGTTGCTCGTGAAGTGACGGTACCGGCACCTCAAACGACAGGAGGCGGCTGCGGGACAGGTTGGGGATCGTCGTCTTGTTGCCATGCCCACCGTACATCCCAAGCAGCGTAAGCGCTGCCTGCATCCAAAACATGAAGAACTCAGGCTCGACATCGTCTCGGCGGGCACGTAAGCGGTGTAGGTGGTTCTGAAAGAGGCAGCCCTCTAGGTCGTTTCGCCACATGGCGGTTCTGCCTATGTCACCGCCCTCACACACCAAAAGGTCTCCATAGCGCAACGTAAGGCGATCCATCTCCGCAGCCGTAAAGTCCATCTGATCGACTGTGGAAAGATCGATATGTCCCCATAGAACGTTGAGGGTACGCAGAAACGGTTGGGGATTCTCACCCCTCCGGCGCTTCGCTGACATCGACGCACCTTGCTGAGCGTCGAACAGTTCGCCGAGAGTGGCCTTCGTCCAGCCAACGGGCAGATCGTTGAGGTCACGCTGAAACGGCTCGTGCACGATGCTAGCGAGCATGTCGCCAACTCCCCAAACCTAGGCCGACAAGAACGTCCTCTAGTTCCTGATCTGCGCCCACGCGATCCTCCTCTGCTTCCGCGAGGAGCACCATCGCCTCCTCCAGCGGCAGCACCTCCTCTTGCTGCCCTGTCGAGACATAGCGGCTTGGCGAGAGGTTGTAGTCGTTCTTGGCCGCGTCGGCGTTGGTGATGATCGTCGAAATGCCCTCCTCCGCCTGCCAGCCATGGAAGATGTCGGCGATCTGCTGAACATGCTCCATCGTCATCTCGTTCTTGGGCCGGCCCTTGACGAACATCTTGGAGGCGTTGATCAGCAGGATCTCGCCAGTATGGCGCTTAGCACGGTTGACGATCAGGACGATGCCTGGCGCTGTCGTGTTGTAGAAGAGGTTCTCTGGCAGCAGGATGACCGCCTCGATCAGATCACGCCGGTTCACGAGATTGCCTTCGATGAAGGCCTTGCGGATGTCCCGCTCCCGATTCGAGCCAGTGTTGCCGCTGCCCCGGCTGACAGCCCCCGTATCGAGAACCACCGCCATCCGGCCAGTCTCGTTGAGCGACGACAGCATATGCTGGAGCCACCCCCAGTCAGCGCTGGACGACGGTGGGATGCCGAAGCGGAAGCGGTCATGAGGATCTTTCTCGTAGAGGCTCGATGGGAAGTCTTGGTTCCACATCGGGTTCGCTGTCACAATGTCGAACTGCCGCAGGCTGCCGTCAGAATTCGTCAGGGCTGGCCGGCGCATCGTGTCTCCGACGGCGATCTGGGCGTCCATGTCGTGCAGGAAGGCATTCATCCGGGCAATCGCGAAGGTCGTTGGGTTGATCTCCTGGCCGTAGAGGCGTAGTGGCGCAACCTCACTCGGCAGCACCCGCCGGCCATTCGCCTGCTCGCCGTGAGTCTCGATCAGCCGCAGGAAGCACTTGATCAGGAGGCCTGCCGAACCACAGGCGGGGTCGTAGACCTCCATCCCTGGCTGTGGGTCGAGGATCTGCGCCATCAGGACAGCGACCTCACGGGGCGTGTAGAACTCGCCGGCGCTCTGCCCCTGCCCCTCGGCGAACTTCCGCAACAGGTACTCGTAGGCGCGGCCCAGGACATCCGGCTCGACATCCTCCAGCCCAAGCCGGTGCTGCCCCAACACCTGGACGAGTGACGCCAGGCGACCATCATCCACAATCCGTTGGCCGGCGGTGGTCGCGTTGAAGTCCACCACGTCGATGACGCCCTGGAGGCGCGGGTTCTCGCGAGAGATGGCCCGCACCGCGTCGGTGAGGTGCTCTCCCAGCCCCGTCGTCTTCTGGGCGATGACCGGCCAGCGGGCAGCCGGCGGGACGTAGAAGCGCACCAACTTGTGATCGTCCTCAACGAGGTTCGCCGCCAGATCCCGGTCACCGAACTCATGAGCGAGGTGGTCGATCTCGTCCTCGAAGACATCGGAGAGGCGCTTGATGAAGATCAGCGGCAGGATGTAGTCCTTGAACTTCGGCGCATCGAGAGGCCCACGGATCTGGCACGCGGCATCCCACAGCCACGTCTCCAACGTCGGAACATCGAGTCTTCGCCCATCGCGCTTCGCCGTGTCACCTATCGCCATCTCCCGGCCCTCTTCCCCCAACGTCCCCAACGCTATCGTCTCCGTACCGCGTCAGCGGTCTATGACATTGACCAGAACAAACAAGAGGATCGCCTCGCCGGCCAGCAAGACGCACCGCAGACTCGCCTCGTGTTTCTGATTGTGGTGAGTGTACTTGTTGAGTTGCCTGTAGTAGTTGACTAAGGCCTTCGCCATCGAGTCCACGAACTCCACGTCACTGTTGCTTCCTGACAGGAGAATCTTGATCCGAGGCTTGATCTGCGCGCCATCGCGCTGGTCTTCAGGAAGTTGATCAGTCGGCACCAGATGTTCGAGAACTTGACGGATCAGTTCTCGCTGAGACGTTCCTGCGTGTCGCAAGTAGTCGGGTCTTCTGGACTGTAAGGCCGACCACGATCCACGACGCATCTCGACGAACTCTGGATTGAGCCGATGCAGCATCTGGTCAAGTTCATCGCCGTCATGAACGGAGTTATCCTCGACAGGTACGTCGAGACTGTCAACTTGTGTGTCAGCATCAATGAGATCGCGTGTGCCACGGGTGTAGCGTGTGAAAGCGAGGGTCGGTAACGCCAGGTGCGCTTCAACCTGGCGAGATGGCAGCGCCGCGCTAACTGGCACACTGCTCGCAACGATTCCTCTGAACCATGTGTCATAGGCTCGGCTCACACTTGCAACGTTATCAACGATGGATCGCATGTCTAGGCTACTTGAGATGTTCTCCGTGATCCTCGCCATCTCCGACTGCCGAATGGCGAGCATGTTGTCGATGGCCTCAGAAAGCAGGACGTTATTCTGTCGCGTGAACGCTTCGATTGCCGGCATCTGCACCGACTCTGTGATCCCTCTGAGGATTTCGGTGTTCATCTGTTGAACATTGATGATGGATGACGCCGACTCGACAAGTTGGCGAACCGCTTCCATTGCAGGTGTCTGCATTTCGATGACTGGAGCCAATCGGCGCATGTTCTCGATGAGGGGCTGAACCGCAGAGAGGTTCTGGGCATATACCGCCTGGAGAGGCTGGATCTGCCGAGCCAGTTGGCTAGCGGCGCTGTCGTTCAGCATCTTCACAACTCCTGTATCAGCGAGAGACCGGCTCACGACATCGAATGCACGTTGCGCTGACGCTTGGGCGTTCTTCGCGAAATCGGCCATGGCCTCACCGGCCACCTTAGCCTCTCGCGATCCCGCTTCTGTGAGCCGCCACCCTCGATGGTCTCGAATCACCAACCCCTGCTCACGAAGAGTTCGGAGGGATCGACTCACGGAAGGGCGCTGCGCTTCGACTCGCTCCGCCAATACGGTCACTGTGCGTGCCGGCTCGCGCTCTAGTTGCATCAGGATCTGGATCTGTAAGAGAGAACGCCGCGACGCCATGGATAACTGCCTAGCCTACGGTTGCGTAACATCAGTGTAAATGTTACACTGATCGTACACCGTGGCGATGGGGAGGTCAAGACAATGTCGTGACTGACCCGCCGACAGGGACGGCTCAAAGAACGGCGAGGCCGCAAGCACAACGCCGGAGGGCCACCCTCGGACATGAACGGGCAGCGATGACTCGGGATTGCCGCTACACTTCGCAGGTGTTGGATTCGACGCCCTGTGGTGGCGTCAGGAGGTCGCTGGGCTGACATCAACGTGACATCAACCGCTTGCGGTTTCGGCTCTCGACCAAGGGCAGTGGGACAGCGAGATCCGCGTCAGGACAACAAAAAACCGACGATCAGACTCGTCGGAAGTCCATTTGCAGACTCCTGCCTTGCCGCTTGGCTACGACGCCGATTGCCGATTCGACGACTGATTCTATCACTCCCGGTGCCGTGGAGTCACCCACCAACGGATCAGATCAGGGCGTTGCCGTCGATTGATCGGTGAATCGTGGCGTTGCAACGGCTGGCCCACTCGTGTCGCCATCGTTGTCATCATCGAAGACCGGCACCATCCACAGCGCCGACACGACACATACCAGTAGCACCAGCATGGCCACCGCCGCGACCACTCCCTGTCGCCATGCCCGACGCTTCTGCTGATCGCGCATTCTCCTGCTATCCATCGTGAGATCGTAATGTCAACTGCTGACACAGGTCAATGGACAGAATCACCGGTAGGACAGGATTACAGATTGTGAGATGAATGGATGAACACTGATTCCGCCAGAATCGTGCCATCAGTGACCGCGGAGCACGAGACGCAATTCTGTCAACGACAATTGCGGCCGCATCAGCGGAAAGATCACATCGATGGCGCTGGTTACATCGTCTGTCACCGCCATTACTAGCGATCCTGGCTCTATCGCGAGTATTGCGAGATTCAGATAGCTGGATATACTATTGATCATATTCGTGCTGAAAGCACGTCATGGTATTTCATACCTGATATGCAACGGAATTGTGCGGCAATCCGGATGCACTCAAGTGGAGGGGAAGATAGGGATGAAATTTCGGAAGGTATCGGGCGACGAGCGCGACAGATTGCTGGGGAGTCGCAAGCCTTCCGGGTTCAACTACGGACCGTACTTCGAAGTCCTCGATAATGCAACTGACGGTGATGTCGTTGCTGTTGAGGTGACGGCCGGTAGCGAGCGCGGTGAGAAGATTCGCTTCAGTCGAGCAGCGCGGCAGCGTGGCAAGTCGCTAAACTGGTTGACCTCGAACAACGCGAACGAGATTGCCTTCCAGGTCACAGGCACCAAGCCAACCCGCACGCGAGGGCGCAAGGCGCAGACGCAGCAGTCAGCCGAGTAACCACTACCCACAACTGACAACGTACACCAGCGCGGCCGATCAGCCCTTACCCAGCGGATCGTGGCCGCGCTCGTCGCGCAGGTGCTGCTCATCGGCAGGCTCGATGTGGACGGTCACGTCAGCGGGATCGCCGAGCGCATCCTCGACCCGACGGGCGACGGCACTGGCGATGTCGTGCGCGTCGGTGACCGGCAGGTCCGGATCCACCTGCACGTGCAGATCAACCCAGACATAGCCGCCGGAACCGCGCGTCCGGATGTTGTGCGTCCCTTCGACGCCGGGGACCGAGCGGACGGCGTCAGCGATGTGGTCGGCCTCAGCGACAACTGCATCAGTCAACACCAGCGAGGCGTCGCGGACAATCGACCAGGCGCCCCAGGCGATGGCAGCCGCGATGGCAAAGGTGATCCCGGCGTCGGCCCAGCCGAGGCCAATCTGGACGGCGACCAGCGACCCAATGACCGAGAGCGAGACGAGAATGTCGCTGGTCGTGTGACGCGCGTCCGCCATCAGGAGTGTGCTGGAATAGCGCCGTGCCGCCCGGCGTTCCCAGAGCGTCACACCGACGTTGACTGCCAGTGTCGCACCCATCACGACGAAACTGAGCGTCGAGATGTCCGGAACGCTCCCGGACTGCAATCGCGTCCAGGCTCCCTGAACGAGGCCGAACAGCGCAAGCAGCATCAGGCCGGCGATGCCGAGCGATGCCAGCGTCTCGTACCGATGATGACCGTAAGCGTGGTTGGGATCGGGCGGGCGTGAGGCAACGACGATCCCAATCAGGGCAACGACGTTGGCCATCGCGTCCAGCAACGAGTGGAAACCGTCGGCAGTGATCGCGAGTGAGCCGGAGATCGCGCCGAAGCCGATCTTCGCCAGTGCCACCGCGAGGTTGAGGACAAGCACGACGATCAGGACGAGACGAATACCGCGCTGTCGCTCGGGCGTCGTCACCTGAGACCGATCGTCCGGCATCCTGCCGCCCTCGATCACCCGCAGGTGCGCATGCTCTCGCTTGTGCCTGTTCGTTGCTGACACGCCAGCACCACCCTCCAGCCAGCAGCCGGGGCATTGCATTGTCCCTGCCGTCACTCCAGTCTACGGAGCCAGCGTCACGAAGTCACAGGGCAATTTGCCGATTTGGACGGGCGAAAGGGGTAGTTAGCCGATAGCCATTAGCTGTTAGCAAATAGCCGTTAGCCTATCGGTCTGTATCGGACGGGTCGACCCGCGTGATACGCACGGACAGGCTAACGGCTAATAGCTAACAGCTAATGGCTACACAGCTACTACGGCGTCGGTGAAGGAGGCGTTGGTGAAGACTTCCTGGACGTCGTCGAGGTCTTCGAGGGCTTCGAGGAGTTTGATGGCGGTGGCGGCCTGGTTGCCGTCGATGTCGATCGTGTTCTGCGGGACACGCGTGACGGCGGCTTCGGCGATGTCGATACCCTGCTCGCGGAGCGCTTCGGTGACAGTTGTGAGGTCGCCTGGCTCGGTAGTGATGAGGATTTCGCCGTCCTCAGCAACAACGTCGGTGGCCCCGGCATCGATCGCCTGAAGCGAGATGTCATCCGGATCGTGGCCGTTGGCTGAGATGACGATCTGGCCGACCGCGTCGAACTGCCAGGCAACGGTGCCGGTCTCACCGAGTGAGCCGCCGTGGCGGTTGAACGCCTGGCGCACTTCGGCAGCCGTCCGGTTGCGGTTGTCGGTCAGCGCAACGGCCATAACGGCGACGCCGGCCGGGCCATAGCCCTCGTAGACGACGGTCTGATACTCTTCGCCCTCGCTCCCGATACCACTGCCCTTGGCGATTGCCCGTTCAACGGTATCGCTCGACATGCCCTCTTTCTTGGCACGCTCGAGCGCGATACGCAGCCGGACGTTGCCGTCCGGGTTTGGTCCACCTTCTCGGACCGCAACGTAGATCTCACGGGCGAGTTTTGAGAAGGTCGCACCCTTCTTCGAATCGTTCGCTGCCTTGTCGCGCTTGATCTGCGCCCACTTGGAATGTCCAGCCATAGTGCGTCTCCAAAACCTGGATCGATGATGCGATTACCGGGCAAGTATATCGTTTAGGTGTTAGGTATTAGCTGTTAGCCATTAGCCTGTCCGTGTGTATCAAGCGGGTCGGCCCGTCCGATACGTGCGACCAGGCTAATGGCTAACAGCTAATACCTAACACCTAAACAGCCGACGGCTGGAGGCTGACGGCTGGTTGACGGTCCGGGCGCTTCTCGTCGATCAGGAGGCTGGCTGCGGCGCCGCCGAGGAGGAGGACGATGCACGGGGCCAGCGCGAGCGTGTACGAGCCGGTCGTGTCGTAAGCGATACCGCCGGTCCAGGCGCCGAGGGCTGCGAAGAGCTGGTGGAAGGTCGTCGTGTAGCCGAGGATCGAGCCGACTGCATGCCGGCCATACAGGTCGATGACGGCGGCTGAGACGAGGGCACCGTTCGCGCGCGAGAGGCCGAACATGATCGCGAACAGATACAACTCGGTCGCGCTGTTCGCGCCCATCAGGACGACGACCGAGGCAGCCCGCAGCAAGTAGAGCCCCGCCAGCAGATGCTTGCGACCAATCCGGTCTGACAGCGAGCCGACAATAACGCCGGATACGATTCCGGTGCCACCGACCAGCCCGAGTGCCGTACCGGCCTGACCGGCCGAGATGCCCCGGTCGGTTGCCATCGCGACGACATGGGTCATCAGCAGGTAGATAGTGAAGCCGCAGCCCATAAAGCCGCCACCGAGCAGCCAGAACGAGCGGCTACGGAACGCAGCCTGCGTCTGCTGGCGGATCAACTCGCTCGGCAGACAGGCCGTCGCTGGAAGATCACCCGCTGGGGTCGAGTCGCTCGCTTCGTGGTGATCTTCGGGCGGTTCCTCGCGTCGGAGCAGGATCAGGCAGAGCGGCACCATGATGGCTGCCATCAGCCCCATCACGACGAAGGCGGTCCGCCACGAGAAGTGGATCGTGATGAGTGTCGCGAGCGGGACGAGCACCAGTTGCCCCATCCCGAGGCCGGTCGAGGAGACCGAGAGCGCCATCCCGCGCCGCTTGACGAACCAGCGTGAGAGCAGCGCCGCATTGGCCGACTGCCCTGCAATGCCGAAGCCAAGCCCGATGACGACACCGTAGACGATGTATGCGTACCAGAGCGACTGGGTGAAGGCCATCAGGACCATGCCGATGGCGTTGAGCGCCGCGCCCGCAGTCAGGACGAGGCGCGGGCCGTAGCGGTCGGCCAACCGTCCGGCTACCGGCGGGATGATCGCCGAGACGACGGCGAAGATCGAGAGCGCCAGCGCGAACGACGAGCGGTCCCAGCCAAAGTCGTCGGTCATTGGCTTTAGAAAGACACCGAACGCCTGTGTCAGCCCGGCTGTAAAGAACATCAACATGTAGGAAACGAACAGGATCACCCAGCCGTAATAGATCCCGCCTGACCGTTTCCTCCGCTTTGCCGGTGCCGCGCCTGCCACAAACCCTCCCTGACGGATACACTACCGACAGGGTGTATCACGGGGTTGGCGCGATTGTCGAGTGCAGGCCCCGTCGGGACGGGCCTCAGATCTGTCCCTGCGACGATGGGCAGAGTTCAAGGGGGGAACATGAGCGGTACACAGGCAAAGCCGGTCGTTGATGAATTGTCGCAGGAGACAGCGCCAGACGAGTTCAAGCGCGCAATCGTCCGCGACCCGTTCGCAAGCACGTTTCGCTTCGATTTCGACGCCATGCGTGGCGCGCCAATCGAAGAGAACACGCTCTACGCCGGTGGCTCGACGGTCCCGATGAGCGCGTTCTACTTCGATATCGATGGCGAAGTGGTCGACTGGTATCGCGAGGGCGACCGCTTCCCACATCTCAGCCCGGTAGCCGGTGCCGGTGGCCGCTACGTGTTCATCACCGACCGCCGCAACGCGACGACCAGCGACCTGCGCTGGATCATCCTCCGACGCGGCTGGGGCGGGGATGTGAAGGAAGTGCACGTTCGGTAGCGCGGGACGCGGGGCGTAGGACGTGGGACGCGAATCGATTTCTGCGAGATTCTTCCGATGCGGTGTGAGCGCCGGTTCGCTACAACTGGGAGACGGTCGCGACTAACCTCTCGCGTCCCGCGTCCCACGTCCCACGTGCCGATCACGGAGGTCCCCCATGCATCCCATCCGACTCTTTGCGACGACAGGCGATGAGGTTGTCCGGATCGTGAGCCATGACGGCGAGCGGTTCGAGACGACGCCGATGCTCAAAGGCAGCCAGGCACAGGCCATCGCCGTCGATCCGGACAATCCCGACCGCGTCTATGTCGGAACGTTCGACGACGGGGTCTACCGATCGCTGGATGGTGGCGAAACGTGGACGCAGGTGAGCGAGGATATCCCGCATAAGCGCGTGCTCTCAATCGCCATCTCGCCCTCGCACCGCACGAACGGCGTCAACGCGGTCTTCGCCGGGACCGAGCCGAGCAATCTCTACCGCTCGGAGGATGACGGTGCGACCTGGCAGGAATTCTCAGAACTGCCAAAGCTGCCAAGTTCGCCGGGCTGGTCGTTCCCTCCCCGCCCGTGGACGCACCACGTCCGCTGGATCGCACCGCATTATGACAATCCGGACCTGCTCTTCGTCGGGATCGAGCTAGGTGGTGTCATGCGCAGCCTGGACGGCGGCGCGACCTGGGAAGACCTCAAGCCGAATTCCTATCACGACTCCCACGTCGTCCGGACTCACCCGACGGCGACCGGTCGTGTCTACGAGGCGGCTGGCGAGGGTGTAGCGTTCTCGGACGACGCCGGTGAGACCTGGCAGCGGGTCGATGACGGAATGGACCGGCACTATGCCTGGGGCCTAGCGATCGACCCGGGCGACCCTGACCTCTGGTACGTGTCAGCCAGCCGCGGGGCGCGATACGCCCATGGCCGCAACGGCAACGCGCAGGGCCACCTCTACCGAAAACGCGGTGACGCCCCGTGGGAACTGCTGACACTCGACCAGCCGAATCCCCACCCCGACATGCCCTACGCCCTGCTCACCTTCCGCGAGCACCCGAATACGCTTATCACCGGCATGCATTCCGGTCGCATCCTCCGCAGCGACGACGCCGGGGATTCCTGGAAGGTGCTGGACGTGGAGTTGGAGCAGATTCTGGCGTTGGCGGAGGGGTGATTCGGGACGCGGGACGTGGGACGCGGGACGCGAGGTTAGGGCGTGTCCATCACCCCGTAGGGGCCGCGCCTCCGTGCCGGCCCTGCGCCTGCAGGCGCCCGGTTCGATGATCCGGGTGTGAACACGGGCGCATACGTTGGAAACCTGTGGCAAACGCCGCGTCGTCACACAGGGCGCCTGCGGGCGCAGGGCCGGCATGGAGGCGCGGCCCCTACCGAGACTTCGCGTCCCACGCCCCGCGTTTCACGTCCCGCGTTCCACGTGCTCGCGTGTCGCTACGACGCCTTCCACGAACTCCATCGATCTGGACGCACTTCGATCATCTCCGACGATTCGAGAGCCATCGACCGGTACTGCGGGTATCTGGCTCGTAGCGCCGCCAGCGCTGGCGGGTGCGCTGCGTTGGTGTGGTCGATGATGCGGGCCGGACCACGGGCGAGGACCCAGGCGAGCTGGGTCCAGTCTTCGTCGTAGTGGTCGATAACGAGAGCCGCCAGTCCGGTCTGCTCGATGTTCCGCAGGCGCTGGAGGCGGCGTCCGGACTTGGGCTTCTCGTCGATGGCAATGTAGAGCGCGCCGCCGACCAGCGCGTAGCAGACCGGGATGACATGCGGGACACCGTCAGAGCTGGCGGTTGCGAGATGCCCGGTCCGTGAGTGCTCGATCAGATCGAGCGCCCAGCCATCCAGGTCAGGCACCAAACGCCTCGGCCAGCAGAGCGCGGTACGCGTCGGGCGCGTCACGCAGGACGGTGTGGCTCGTGTCCGGGATCGTCTCGATGCGCAGTTGCGGCAGAACGGCGCGCAGCAGGTCGATCCCGTCCGCACGCAGGGCGCGCTGCTCCTCATTGCCGGCCTGGATCACGAGCGCCGGGGCGTCGATCACGACATCAGGCGTCGGGACCGGGATACCGTCCGACGCTCCGGTGAACATCGCCTGGAAGACGCCGTCAGCCGTCTGGAGCAGGCAGGTTGCGCTCTCCTCGGCCTGTTCCTGCGTGACCCACGGTCGCCAGACGGTGAAGTCATCGACGATCTGCTCGAAACGCTGCGAACGCATCTCATAGACGCCACGAAAGTTCTCATTCGGCCCAACACTGACCGGCAGTGGAGGGTCCTCCAGAACGAGCGATTCGATCCGATCCGGCATCTGCGCCGCCGTCAGAAGCGCCGTCATCGAACCCAGCGAGTGACCGGCAAGCGTCACGCGCTCGTCACCCCGCTCGTTGATAAGCGCGACGATGTCGGCAGCGTAGTCGGCGCGGGTGTAACCGGTCTCGGGCTTGCTCGAATCGCCGTGTCCGCGCAGATCGACCATCACCAGTGGCCGACCTTCGAACGACCCCGGTCCGGCCTGAACGAGCGGACGCCAGTAACGCCACCAGTCCCAGACGCCGTGGAGGCAGATGACAGGCGTGCCGCTCCCGGGCCGCTCGACGACGTGCAGCGATACTCCGGTCGATAGCGGCACCAGTTGATGGACCAGTCCTGCTGGATCTCCGGCCCTCGTCGATTCCAATGTCTCCCCCAGTTCTCAGCCCCGTTTGCGGGCGATCACGACCATGTCATACGAATCGCCGGTTAGCGGCGATCCGTCCCATTCACCGTAGATGCGGTCGAGGTCGAAGCCGTGCATGTCCAGCAGCCGTTCGACCTCACGTGGCCACGTGTAGCGCAGGCGGCCCAGCGAGCGATTCTCGTCGGTGTTGCCTGCGCCGTCGGTGATGCGGTCGATGAAGATGTAGTCCTGAACCTGCGAGACAGGGTCATAACTCCAGATCACCGAGGCGGCGACCGTCCAGCCGCGCTCGTCGGTCACCGTCTGCCACGGCTGCTCCCCCTCTGGCTTCTGGATGTTGTCGCGCGAGGGAAAGCGCGTGTCGAACACGAAGACACCGCCCGGCGCAAGGTGCTGGCTGACTGAGCGCAACAGCGCGTCCTGCGCCTGGTTGGTGATGAACTCCTGGAAGGCATGCCCCGTCATCGTCGCCATCCGGGCCGTTACTGGCAGATCGAGGCTGGTGCAATCCTGGTGGTAAAAGGTGACCTCCAGCCCCTGCTCCCGCGCCTTCTCACGCGCCCGCGCCAGCATCGGCTCACTGGCATCGACGCCGACCATCTCGAACCCGGCTGCCGCCATCGGCAGTGTCGTCCTGCCCGTGCCGCAGGCAAGGTCGAGGATCGGCCCGCCGGTCTCCTGCGCGAGCGGCAGCAGGATCGGCATCTCATCAACGATCGCGTTCTCAAGGTCGTACAGATCCGGGTCGTCGTAAACGTTCACGGCGCTATCGGAGAAATCGGACAACGCACTATCTCCTTCATCACGTTCTGTTTCTGCGAGCAACAGTGTAGCGCGATGTCCGACATGTGTTGGCGGAGTCCCCTGGAGGGGACGCCGCCCCCTGTCGTCCTGAGTAGTCGGCCAGCGTGATCGTGTCGAGTTGGCATCGAACTGGCGGCAGGCGGTGGTCTGTGGAGAGGAGCCAGCCGTATGTACAAGAAGTATCGCGTGCGCCTATCTG
>Ga0180215_1000448_pt1 | contig 53164 bp, 51 predicted proteins | sample eDN3rd37CBELigBY_FD_128871 | JGI IMG/M metagenome (GOLD analysis project Ga0180215, IMG submission 128871) | Enriched backyard soil microbial communities from Emeryville, California, USA - eDNA 3rd pass 37_C BE-Lig BY (version 2) (version 2) | ecosystem: Environmental > Terrestrial > Soil >... | reverse complement strand
GTATCTCTCGCCGGATAGCCTCGCGTTTCAATCCACGCCTCCGCGAGGAGGCGACGGCGCTGCCGGCGTATCTCTCGCCGGATAGCCTCGCGTTTCAATCCACGCCTCCGCGAGGAGGCGACGTCGTCATGCTGCGGCTCCCTGTATGCGCTTGAGTTTCAATCCACGCCTCCGCGAGGAGGCGACCATCATTGGCCCGAAGTAGTATTCGGGGCGGTAGATGTTTCAATCCACGCCTCCGCGAGGAGGCGACGGCGGTCGCGAGGACCTCAAGAGCGAGCGCCGCGGGGTTTCAATCCACGCCTCCGCGAGGAGGCGACGTGTCACCCCTCTACCCGTCGGAGACAGCAGGTAAGTTTCAATCCACGCCTCCGCGAGGAGGCGACTCGATTGCGGACGTTATCAGTGACTTCGACCGCTCGTTTCAATCCACGCCTCCGCGAGGAGGCGACTCGCCCATGAGCTGATGCACTGTGGCGTCAAGAAGGTTTCAATCCACGCCTCCGCGAGGAGGCGACTCGGTCAACTTCGAGGGGTCTGACGCCACCTCCTTGTTTCAATCCACGCCTCCACGCGGGAGGCGACGGTGCGGGCGTACCACGGCGCCGTCGACCCGGCGCGAGTTTCAATCCACGCCTCCACGCGGGAGGCGACGGTGATGCCCGAAGTGGCGTGATTCGCGCCGGGAAGTTTCAATCCACGCCTCCACGCGGGAGGCGACGTGCAGTCGGTGAGCCGCGGGTCGTTCGTGTGGCTGGTTTCAATCCACGCCTCCACGCGGGAGGCGACGGAGCGCGCCGAACGAGGTCTCCAGGTGGAGAGGGTTTCAATCCACGCCTCCACGCGGGAGGCGACTACGTGACGCGGCCCCGCTCCTGGCCGCCGCGGAGTTTCAATCCACGCCTCCACGCGGGAGGCGACGGAGGGGAGGGGCAGGGGACCGAACACAACGACCTGTTTCAATCCACGCCTCCACGCGGGAGGCGACGCGGTACCACCTCCCGTCGGCTGCGATGCGCCGGGGTTTCAATCCACGCCTCCACGCGGGAGGCGACGAAGATTCGCTCGGAGTCGAACGTGGGCGGCGACGGTTTCAATCCACGCCTCCACGCGGGAGGCGACGTCGCCGCAGCGCGTCCGCGATAGCGATACCCTGGTTTCAATCCACGCCTCCACGCGGGAGGCGACCTGCCTTCGTTCGCCAGAACGACGAAGGCGTTTCATGTTTCAATCCACGCCTCCACGCGGGAGGCGACCCCGCAGACAATGCACTCTCCCGCCCTGCAGGCTGTTTCAATCCACGCCTCCACGCGGGAGGCGACTCCCCTACCTTCTTGATTTGGCGGGCCAGCGCAGCGTTTCAATCCACGCCTCCACGCGGGAGGCGACGGCAGTGCATCCAACCCACTACCGGCACGACACCTACACACCAGATTCCGCGAACCTCCTCCTGAACCCGCGTGCAAAGCTGATCGGTCCCGTCAAGTAAATACCCGACGCCGCCCCACGCAACGACTTCCAGCAATCGCGAACCTCCCGGGGTTTTCATGTGCGCTACAGGTTCGCGGAACCCGAACCCCGCCGGGCTCACGGAACGCACCGGTGCACTCAGCGGTCCGATCCGCTACATTCGCGACGCACCCGCCCCCGGCGGGCCCGAAAGACCACCCACCCGCACACGGAGAAGACGACGGATGAAGCACGACCTCCTGCTGCTCAGCAACTCGCAGCTCCACGGGCGGGCCTTCCTGGAGCACGCCCTGGACGCCATCCGCGACCTGCTGGACGGCCGCCGGACCGTGCTCTTCGCCCCCTTCGCCCTGAGCGACCACGACGGATACGTGGCCCGCATCCGGAGCGCCCTCGCCCCGCTGGACGTGGAAGTGCGCGGCCTCCACGCCGAGCCGGACCCCCTCGCCGCGGTCCGCGCCGCCGAGGTGCTGTACGTCGGCGGCGGCAACAGCTTCCGCCTGCTCAAGGCGCTGCGGGACCGCCGCCTCCTGGAGACGGTGCGCGAGCGGGTGGAAGAGGGGACGCTGGCGTACGTGGGCTCCAGCGCCGGCACCAACATGGCCTGCCCCACGCTCCGCACCACCAACGACATGCCCATCGTGCAGCCCGACGGGTTCGGGGCGTTCGGGCTGGTCCCCTTCCAGATCAACCCCCACTACCAGGACGCCGACCCCGCCACCACCCACATGGGCGAGACCCGCGCCCAGCGGATCGAGCAGTTCCTGGAAGACAACGACGTTCCCGTGCTGGGGATCCGCGAAGGCGCGTGGCTGCGGCGGCGGGGCGGACGGCTGGAGCTGGGCGGCGAGACGGGCGCCCTCCTCTTCCGGCGCGGCGAGGCGCCACGGCCGCACACCGGCGGCGACGACCTCACCTACCTGCTGGACCTCCCCGCCCGCTTCGACACCCCGTAGGCCGGACCGCGGGCCAGGAGACCGATCCGGGCGTACGGTTTGCGTCGCCCGGAAAGACCGCCGCGGCCGGGCGCTCCGCCCGGCGGGCGAGCCGCCGCGACAGGGAGGGTACGACCGTGAAGAAGAGGACGATCGGATCGTTGAGGGTGTCGGTGGTGGGCCTCGGCTGCAACAACTTCGGGACGCGCCTGGACGAAGCCGCGACCGCGGACGTCGTCCACGCCGCGCTCGACCGGGGAATCGACTTCTTCGACACCGCCGACGTGTACGGCAGGGGCCTCAGCGAAGAGTACCTGGGGCGGGCCCTGGCTGGCCGGCGCGCCGGGGTGGCGATCGCCACCAAGTTCGGCAGCGCCATGGACGACGAGCGGAAGGGAGCCCACCCCGACTACGTCCGCAGCGCGTGCGAGGCCAGCCTGCGCCGGCTCGGGACCGACTACCTCGACCTGTACCAGATCCACCGCCCGGACCCCGACGTGCCCATCGCCGACACCCTCGGCGCGCTCACCGAGCTGGTGCGCGCCGGGAAGGTGAGGGAGATCGGCTGCTCCAACTTCACCGCGGCGCAGCTCCGCGAAGCCGAAGCCGCCGCGCCCGAAGGCGGCGCCCGCTTCGTGAGCGTCCAGAACGAGTACAGCCTCCTCCACCGCGATCCCGAGCGCGAAGTGCTCCCCGAGTGTGAGCGCCTGGGCCTCGCCTTCCTCCCCTACTTCCCGCTCGCCAGCGGGCTCCTCACCGGCAAGTACCGGAAGGGGCGCCCCCTCCCGGAAGGGACCCGCATCTCCGAGGGAGGGTGGTTCGCGGACGTGCTCACCGACGAGAACCTGGACCGGGTGGAGAAGCTCGTGGCCTTCGCGGAGTCGCGCGGGCACACGCTGCTGGACCTCGCCTTCTCCTGGCTGCTCGCGCGGCCCGCCGTGGCCTCGGTGATCGCGGGCGCCACCTCCCCCGGGCAGGTGGCGTCCAACGTGGCCGCCGCCGGGTGGAAGCTCACGGAAGACGAGACGGCCGAGCTGGACACCCTCCTGCCGGGCCCGGCATGACGGCGGGGAGCGCCCCGGCGGCGCCACCTTTCAGGCGCCGCCGGGGCGCCGTAAGATACCCGCGCGGGGCCGCAGCCGGCGGTCCCCGGCCGCGGCCCCCGACGCAAACCGGATGACCCGCTCCCCCCGCGTACTGCTCTCCCGCATCCTGCGCGCGTACCGCTCCGCGCGCATCCGCCTCGGGCAGCCCGCCGCGCCCATCGTGACGGTGCCCGGCACGCCGCCCGCCGACGATCCGGCGCCCGGAGAGGCGACCGGCTTCGACGGGGCGCGGGCCTTCGACCTCCTCCGCCTCCAGTGCGCGCAGGGCCCGCGCATCCCCGGCACCCCCGGCCACACGGCGACCCGCGACCTCCTGCTCCGGGAACTCTCCCGCTGGGCCGACGAGGTGGCCGTGCAGGAGTGGCGGCAGCCCGTGGCCCGCGGCCCCGGCGCCGGCCGTACCTTCCCCATGACCAACCTCTTCGCCCTGCTGCGGGGGACCGCCGACCGCGACACCCCGGCGGAGCGGATCCGGCCGGAGCTGATGGTCTGCGCGCACTGGGACACGCGACCCGTCGCCGACCAGGACCCGGACCCGGCGAAGCGGAGCCACCCCGTCCCCGGCGCCAACGACGGCGCCTCCGGCGCCGCGGTGGTCCTGGAGCTGGGACGGGCGCTCCGGGCGCGCCGGCCGGCCGGCTCCGTGGCGTTCGCGCTCTGGGACGGCGAGGACCTGGGCGAGTACTACTACGGCTCGCGCCTCTACTCCGGGGTGTGCGGGCGCCCGGGGTACGCGCGGTGGCGCCCGCGGCGGGCGGTGCTGCTCGACATGGTGGGGAAGAAGGGGCTGCGCTGCACCACCGAGACCCACTCCATCCTGTACGCGCCCCGGCTCTGGGACGAGGTGCACCGGGCCGCGGACCGGCTCGGGCTCGACCGCCACTTCCACGGCCCCGTCCGCGGCATCATGGACGACCACGTCTTCCTCAACCGCGCCGGGATCCCCTCCGTCGTGCTGATCGACTACGCCTACCCCCATTGGCACACCACCGGGGACACCGTGGACGAGTGCGCCCCGGAGTCGCTCCAGGCCGTGGGCGACGTGCTGCTGCGCTTCGTGGAGGACGCGTGATCGCCCGCGCATACCTGCGCCTCCACGCCGCGTGGAGACGGCTGCTCCACCTGGGCGACGTGGGGTTCGTCGGCTTCTGGCTGGGGGTGCTGGGACGCGACGCGCTCCACGCGGTGGACGGCGAGATGTACCGCCGCCGGAGCAGCTACCACGGCGAGGAGCACAACACCCGGGGCCTCTTCGACTGGGAGCGCGAGGCGCTGGAAGGCCACTTCCCGGAGCGCGGGCGGCTGGCGGTGATCGGCGCGGGAGGCGGGAGGGAGGTGATCGCCCTGTCGCGGATGGGCTGGCCGGCGTGGGGCTTCGAGTGCAACGAGGCCCTGGTGGAGACCGCCGGACGGCTCCTCCGGGCGGAGCGGACGGAGAGCCACGCCAGCGTGGCCTGGCTCCCCCGCGACGAGGCGCCCCCGGCCGGAGAGCCGTACGACGGGGCGATCGTCGGGTGGAGCGCGTACATGCTGATCGCCGGCCGGGCCCGGCGCGTCCGCTTCCTGTCCGGGCTGCGCGAGACGGTGCGCGACGACGCGCCCGTCCTCGTCTCCTTCTACACCCGCCCCGGCGACACCCCGCGCCTCCGCGGCATCGCCCGCGTCGCGGGTACGATCCGCGGGGCGCTGGGAAGGGAGCCGGTGGAGGTTGGAGACGACCTCGCGCCCAACTACGTCCACCGCTTCACCCGCGCCGAGATCGAGGCGGAACTCGCGGCGGGAGGGTTCCGCCTGGTGGCCTTCCGCCCCGAGGGAAGCGGCCCCTACGACTCCGGGTACGCAGTGGGCCGGGCCGTCCCCCGCCCTGCGGAGGAGGGGAGCGGTTCTTGCGATTCAGCTCCGACGGGGGCATAATTGGTGCCTGATCCGATCCATCCTTCACCGTAACGGAATGTCATGAACCAGTCGTCCGAGAACACGCCCCGCACCGACGCGGCCGAGCCCCAGGCATGGGTGTCGCCGGCCATCGAGGACCTTCCGCGCCTCGTCGACATCACCCTGCAGACCGGCGGGGGCATTCCCGGAGGGCTCAGCCTCCCCTCGGGAGCGGGCTTCGAACTCTGACGGGTCGTCCCTTGCGGGACGGCACCCGTGGGGTCGGAATGGGCCCCGACCCGTTGCGTTCCTCTCACGTGGAGATTCCATGAACCAGCCGCTCGAGTCCGCTGCGAAGAACGATGCCACCGAGCCCCGGGCGTGGGTGTCGCCGGCCATCGAGGACCTTCCGCGCCTCGTCGACATCACCCTGCAGACCGGTGACGTCATCCCCGGCGGGATCAACCTCCCGTCGGGCGCGGGCTTCGGTCTCTGAGCCGATCCGCCTGCGGGCGGTGACGACCGGAGGGGAGGCCGCCGACGGCGGCCTCCCCTCCGCTACATGACCCTCCCGCCTCAGGCGCCGGGTCCCGATACCAACCAGGGGAAGGCACGATGCAGTACAGGGTGGCTCAGGACGTTCTGGCGGCCAGCGTCGCCGACGAGACCGTGCTCCTCGACATGCGCAGCAAGAACTACTTCCGGCTGAACGGGACCGCGGCGCGGATCTGGAACGCGCTGGAGCGCGGCTGCACCGTCCCGGAGGTGGTGGACGAGCTGCACGGCGCGTTCGCGGCGGAGCGGGAGGTCGTGGAGACGGAGACGCTGCGGCTGGTCGAGGCGCTCCGGGAGCGGGGCCTGGTGGAGGCCGGGCCCCGGTGACGAAGCTGGTTCAGGGCGCGGCCGGCGCGTGCGCGGCGCTGCTCGTCCCCTTCAACCTGCGGACCGCGCGGCTCAACCGGCTCGTCGCCCCGGCGGTTCACGGACCGGGCGCCGGGCCGCGGCCGGACTTCGCGCTGCGCGTGGCCCGCGGGGTGATCTCGCGGCTCGCCCGCCTGCGCGTCCCCCCGTACCGGAACACCTGCCTCTTCCGCTCCGTGGCCGAGTGCCTGGTGCTCCGCTGGCACGGGCACCCCGCCGTGCTCCGCATCGGCGTCCGCCCCGACGACGGGCCGTCCGGGATCGCCGCGCACGCCTGGGTGGAGAGCGCGGGCGCGCCGGTGGAGGCCGCGGCCGCGCCGTTCGAGGTCCTCCGGGGCGCCCCCACGCACACGGCCCGCCGGTGAGCCCTTCCGCACGCAGCGTCCTCCTCCACGACGGCGCGCTGAGCCTCGTGGTGGACGGCCCGCCGGTTCACGGGCTGGAGCGCTGGCTCCCCCGCTTTCCGCCCACCGGCGGCGAGGCGGCCGACCCGGCCCACGACGCCGCCGAGATCCGGGTCGGCACGGACGGGCCGGACCCGGGCGAGGCGCCCGAGACCCGCCAGACCTTCCGCCTCGCCTCCGTGCGCGCCTGGGTGGACGACGAGCGCGAGCGCGTGCGGCTCGTCTGCGTCACGCCGGGGTGCTCCGGATCCATCGACCTGGCCGCGCGCCGGGCGAGCCTCCACGTCCCCGCGCGCGACGAGACCGGCGCGGCCGCCGCGGAACTCTTCACCATGCTGACGGTCACCTCGGCGCTCCTCCTGGGGCGCCTGGGACGCACGCTCGTCCACTCCGCCGCGGTCGTGGACCCCGCCGGCCGCGCCTGGCTCCTGGTGGGCGACACCCACGCCGGCAAGACCACCACGACCATCAACATGGTCCGCGGAGGCTGGCACTTCCTGTCCGACGACCACGTGGTGGCGGGGGGGACGGGGACGAGGGGCGAGCCGTGGATCGAGGGGTGGGCCCGGCCCTTCCACGTGGACTCCGGGTGGGAGCGCGGCGAGGTCACCGGCCACCGCGAGGGCGTGGAGCCCGCGGAGTTCGGCGCGGACCGCTGGCGCCGCACGGCGCCCCTGGGCGGGATCCTCTTCCCCCGCGTCCGCCCCGACGAGCGGACCGGCCTGGAGCCGGTTCCCCCGGGGACGGCGCTGACCACGCTCATCCGCCAGACGCCGTGGCTCATGGCCGACCGCCGCGCGGCCCCCGGCGTGCTCGCCCTCCTCCAGGCGATGGTGGGCCTCCCGGCCTTCGCGCTGACGCTGGGCCGCGAGACCTACCGCGACGCCGACCTCCTCCTCGCCCGCTGCGCGCCGCTGCTCACCGCCCACGGCTGAAAGCCGGCCCCAGCACCTACAACCGAATTCGGGAGTCTGGATAGGTCCGGGATCCTGAAAAGCCCACGGGAGGTGGGGGGAGGCTCCGCAGGAGGTGCGATGTGTGAGCCCTCTCCGGCCTTTCAGCTCGCACTGAAGGTCGGGCGAGTGCTCTGGCGAGTCCCTTCGGGTGTCGCACCGACGGAGGGGCCTCCCCCCGCCGACCACCCACGCGACACAGCCGGATCAACCCCCTTCCCGCTCCAGCCGCTCCACCACCCGCTCCGCCTCTCGCGAGAGCCGCAGCGCCGCCGGAGCCGCCCACGCCAGACGCGCCATCCGTCCCGCGCCGTGGAGCGCCCGCCGGACCGGCGGAGCCCATCGCGCGACGAAACGGAAGTCGCCGGAGATCGGCGCGTCCACCGTCGTCAGGAGCTTCCGCGCCCACCGGCCGTAGCTCCCGCTCCCGCGCGCCAGGTGGGAAGCCGAGGAGAACGGGTAGCCGGTCACTGGGCGCTTCCACAGCGCGTCCCTCCCCCAGAAGAGGTAGTTCGCGGCGGCCACGGTCGCGAACGGGTCCGGTGCGGGCGCGCCGCCGTCCAGCGACTCCGCCAGGGCGAGCATCGCCCGCGCCGACTCCGCCTCTCCGGCCGAGGAGAAGCGCGCCTCCAGGGCCGCGAAGCTCCCGCCCCATTCACGGCGGGCCCGCGCGATCATGAGCAGGTCGCGCAGGGAACCGGAGCGGTTCGGATGGTGGTCGCCCGCGTGGAACAGGAGGTGGAACAGGTGGTCCTCCGGCCGCAGCCGCCACAGGCCGGGAACGGCGTCCAGCGGGACCGCGGAAGGGACCAGCCGCGCACCGTCGCCCACCCCGTTCACCGCGAAGTGGACCTCCACCAGCAGCGTGTTCGGCGCCCGCCGCGAGGCGAGGTGGTACACCCCCTCGCCGTCCACCGGCGAGTCCTCCCGGAGCGCACGGTACTCCGCCTCCCGCTCCAGCGACCTCGCGAAATCCACCGCCTCCGTGGGATGGAGCAGCACGTCCACGTCCACCACGTCGAGGTACGTGCCCTCCGCGATGGACACCCCGCCCTTGAGCACCACCACCCGGCACTCGTCGCGCCGGGCGGTCACCGCCAGCTGCGCGAGCTGGGCCCGGGCGGAAAGCGCCCGCTTCAGCTCGTGGAGCCGGAAGGCGTCGAGGAGCGCCCGCGCGTCGTCCCCGAGCCGCCCGGCGAGGGCGCCCGCGGCGAGCCGGCCGTGAAGGTCGATCGCGCAGCGCTCCACCTGGAGGAAGGCGCGCCACGCCGCGCCCCCCGCCCGCGGGACCTCCGCGGCGGCCGGAGATCCCGGGTCGCGCAGCACGGCGAGCGCCCAGCGCCGGATCCGCAGCGCGTCGAGCGCGACGTCCGCGGGAGCGAGGCCCGCGCGGCGAGGTCCGGCCATCAGCTCCGCACCGGGTGGCCGCGGTCCGCCAGGAAGCGCCGGGCCTCCTCCAGGGTGTGCTCCCCGAAGTGGAAGATGGACGCCGCCAGCACCGCGTGCGCGCCCGCGGCCAGCGCCTGGTCCAGGTGCTCCAGCGACCCCGCGCCCCCGGAGGCGATCACCGGCACCGGCACCGCCGACGACACCGCGCGCAGCAGCTCCAGGTCGTACCCGGCCCGCGTCCCGTCCCCGTCCATGGAGGTGAGCAGCACCTCCCCCGCGCCCCGCTCCACCACCCGGGCCGACCACTCCACCGCGTCGATCCCGGTGGGCGTGCGTCCGCCGTGCGTGAACACCTCCCATCGCGGCGCCTCCCCGGGCTCCGACACCCTCCGCGCGTCCACCGCCGCGACCACGCACTGCGAGCCGAAGTGGTCCGCCGCGCGGGAGATCAGCTCCGGGTCGCGGAGCGCCGCGGTGTTCACCGAGACCTTGTCCGCCCCGGCGCCCAGGAGCGCGTGGAAGTCGTCCACCGAGCGGACCCCGCCCCCCACGGTGAGGGGGATGAACACCGAGTCCGCGGTGCGGCGGATCACGTCCAGGAGCGCCCCGCGGGCCTCGTGCGAGGCGGTGATGTCGAGGAAGCACAGCTCGTCCGCGCGCTCCCGGTCGTAGCGCACCGCCTGCTCCACCGGGTCGCCCGCGTCGCGGAGCCCCTCGAACCGGATCCCCTTCACCACCCGGCCGTCGCGGACGTCCAGGCAGGGGATGATGCGCTTCGCTAGCGCCATGACAGCTCCGCCAGGCGCCGCACCATCCCGCGCGAAAGCTCGCCGTGGTAGGCGCCCTCCACGGGGCCGCGAAGAATCAGCCCCCAGTCCTCCCGGACGGTCACGTGGAGCGTGCCGCCGGGCATCCTCACCTCCACCTCCCGCTCCGCCACCAGCCCGCGCCGCACCGCCGCCGCCGCCACCGCGCAGGCGCTGGAGCCGGAAGCCAGCGTCTCCCCCGCCCCACGCTCCCAGACCCACGCCTCCACCGCGCCCGGCCCGGCGACCCGCGCGAACTGCACGTTGGTGCCGTTCGGGAACGACGGGTGCGAGGAGATCTGCGGGGCGCGACGGCGGAGGTCCACCTCGTCCACCTCGTCCTCGAACACCACGCAGTGGGGGTTCCCCAGCGAGACCGCGATCACGTCCATGCGGTCGCCCGCGGGAAGCTCCAGCACCTCCCCGTCCGTGTCGCGGTCCGGCCCCGTCATCCCCACCGCCGCGCTGCGGAACGAGGCCGTCCCCATCTCCGCCTCCACGTCCAGCACCCCCTCGTCGTCCACGCCGAGGATCCGCAGCGTCACCACCCCGCCCGGCGTCTCCACCGTGAAGGGCGTCCCCACCCGGACCACGCCGTGCTCCAGGAGGTACGCCGCGAAGATGCGCAGGCCGTTGCCGCTCTTCTCCGCCTCCGAGCCGTCCGGGTTGAAGATCCTCACCCCGAACTCCGCTCCGTCCCCCGGCACCAGCGCCAGCACCCCGTCCGAGCCCACGCCGCGGTGCCGGTCGCAGAGGAGCCGCACGGCCGGCGGCGTCAGCGAGAACGGGAGGCCGGCGAGGCGGAGGGCGAGGTAGTCGTTTCCGAGGCCGTGCCCCTTGAAGAAGCTCACTCGATCCATTGGTCTGCCCGGTCGGAGGTGAACGGAGACGAGCCTTCTACAGCCGCGCGAAGTTGCCCAGGATCCGGAGCCCGTCCTCCTGGCTCTTCTCCGGGTGGAACTGGATCCCCCGGACGTTGCCGCGGCCCACGAGCGAGGCGAAGCGCACCCCGTAGTCGCACCACCCCAGCACGTCGCCCTCGTCCGGGTCCTGCACCGCGTACGAGTGGGCGTGGTAGAAGTAGCGGGGCCGCGGCCCGGCCACGCCCGCCAGCACCGGGTCGTCCGCGGCGCGGCCGGTGAACTCCACCGAGTTCCACCCCATGTGGGGGAGGTGGAGGTCCGTGCGCAGGCGGTCCACGCTCCCCCTCAGCAGCCCCAGGCCGCGTACCCCCGGGGCCTCCTCGCTCCCCTCGAAGAGCAGCTCCATCCCCACGCAGATCCCGATGAACGGGCGGCCCGCGGCGACGTGCTCGCGCACCGCGTCGGCCAGCCCCGTCTCCTCCAGGCTCGTCATGCACTGCCCGAAGTGCCCCTGCCCCGGGAGCACCAGCCGCTCCGCCCGCGCCGCGTCCGCGGGGTCCGAGGTGAGCCGCACCCGCGCGCTGCCGTGCTCGAACGCCTTCACCACCGAGCGGAGGTTCCCGGCCCCGTAGTCCAGCACCGTCACGGAGGGTCCGGCCGCGCTGCCGGTCACAGCGCCCCCTTGGTGGACGGGACCACGCCCTCGCGCCGCGGGTCGACGCGGGTGGCGGCGTCCAGGGCGCGCGCGGCGGCCTTGAAGGTGGCCTCCACCACGTGGTGCGCGTTGTCGCCGCGGAGCCCGTCCAGGTGGAGGGTAACCCGCGCCTCCGTGGCGAAGGCGCGCCAGAACTCCGCCGAGAGCGCCGCGTCGAACTCCCCGATGCGCGCCTGCGCCGCGGGGAGCGGCACATGGAAGTGGAGGAACGGCCGCCCGGAGACGTCCACCACCGCCCGGACCAGCGCCTCGTCCAGCGGCACGGTGGCGTCCGCGTAGCGCGCGATCCCGCGTTTGTCGCCCAGGGCGTCCAGGAAGGCGCCGCCCAGCACGATCCCCACGTCCTCCACCGTGTGGTGCCCGTCCACGTGGAGGTCGCCCTCGCAGCGGACCGTGAGGTCGAACGTCCCGTGGCGCGCCAGGGCGTCGAGCATGTGGTCGAAGAAGCCGATCCCCGTCCGCGCGTCGCACGTCCCGGTCCCGTCCAGGTCGATCCGGACGGAGACCTGCGTCTCCCGCGTCCCGCGCGTGCGCTCCCCGATGCGTTGCATCCGCCTCACCCCTCCGTGACGATGGCGCGCAGCGCGCCCAGGAACTCCCCCGTCTCCTCCGGCGTCCCCGCGTTCACCCGCAGGCACCCCGCCAGCAGGGGGTACCCGGACACGTCGCGCACCAGGATCCCGTGCTCGTCCAGCAGCCGCTCGAACACCCGCGTGTGCGAGACCCCGCCGCCCTCCACCCGGAAGAGGACGAAGTTGGCGGCGCTGGGGAAGGCGCGGATCCCGGGGATCCCGCGCAGCCCCTCGTACAGGCGGTCGCGCTCGCGGCGCAGGATTTCCACCTGCGGCGCCAGCAGGTCGCGCCCGCGGAGCACCTCCGCCGCCGCGACCTCGGTGAAGAAGTTGAGGTTGTAGGGGAGCTTGGCCTTGTGGACCTCCGCCGCCAGCGCGGGGTCGCCGAGCAGGTACCCCGCGCGGAGGCCGGCGAGCGCCAGGGCCTTGCTGAAGGTGCGCAGCACCACCACGCGCGGGCGCCCCTCCAGGAAAGGGACGGCGTCGTACCCGCCGAACTCCACGTACGCCTGGTCCAGCAGCACCAGCGCGTCCGTCTCGTCGTGGATCCGCGCGATCTCCTCGCGCGTGAGCGCCGAGCCGGTGGGGTTGTTGGGCGTGCAGAGGACCACCGCCGCGGCGTCCGACTCCCGGGCCGCCCGCACGATGGCGTCCACGTCGAAGCGCAGCGCCTCCATGAGCGGAACGGAGACGACCCGGCCGCCGTTCACCTCCGCCATGAGGCGGTAGAGCGTGAAGGTGGGCTCCGGGACCACCACCGCCTTCCCCGGCTCCACCACCACCGCGAAGAACGCCTGGATCAGCTCGTTGGATCCGTTGGCGACCAGGATCCCGGCCTCCGGCCACCCCGTCGCCTCCGCCACCGCGGAGACGAAGCCGCGGGCGACGAAGGGCGGATAGCGGTTCCAGGGACGGTCCGCCAGGCGCGCCGCGATGCGCGCCTTCAGCTCCGCCGGCACGTCGTACGGGCTCTCGTTCTGGTTGAGCTTCACCCGCGGCTCGTACGGGCGCAGGGTGTACGCGGCCATGGCCCGCACCTGCGGCTTCACGTGCCGGAGCGCGGCCTCCACGGGCTCCAAGGCGGCGCCGTCCTCGATTCTCTTCTTCATCGCTCCATGCGGCCGGCTGAAGCGCTCCGGGCACCCGGGGTCGCGCGTGGTTCCCGGAAACGACACCGGCGCGGCGGGGGGACGGGCTGCACGCCGTCCCGCCCGCCGCGCCGGAGGGACGTGTCTCAGTGCGAGTGCGCGACGTGGATGATCTGGTCGCGGCGCGTGCCCACGGAGACGAACCAGATGGGGACGCCCGTCAGCTCCTCCAGGCGGCGCAGGTACGCCTGCGCCGCGGCGGGGAGGTCCTCCCAGCGCCGCGCGTCGCGCGTCGACGACTGCCACCCGGGGAGCGTCTCGTACACCGGCTCCGCCGCCTCCAGCAGCCCCAGGTCGCCCGGGAAGTCGTCCATCTCCTCGCCCAGCGCCCGGTAGCCCACGGCGATCTTCAGCTCCTCCAGGGTGTCCAGCACGTCCAGCTTGGTGACGGCCAGCCCGGTGAGCCCGTTCACGCGCGCGGCGTAGCGCACCACCACCGCGTCGAACCAACCGCACCGCCGCGGCCGGCCCGTGGTGGCGCCGTACTCGCCGCCCAGGTCGCGGACCCGCTCCTGCATGGGCGACGGGAACTCGGTCGGGAGCGGGCCGGCGCCCACGCGCGTGGTGTACGCCTTCACCACCCCCACCACCGCGTCGATGGCCGTCGGGCCGATCCCCACGCCCAGCCCCGCCCCCCCGGCGGTGGTGTTGGAGGAGGTGACGTACGGGTAGGTGCCGTGGTCCACGTCCAGGAGCGCGCCCTGCGCCCCCTCCAGCAGCACGTGCTTCCCCTCGCGCAGCGCGTCGTGGATCACCCGGCCGGTGTCCACCGAGAGCTTCAGCAGCCGCTCCCGCACCCCGAACACCTCGCGCACCACCGCGTCCGCGTCGGCGCGCTCCTCCGCCCCGATGCACGCCAGGCGCTCGTTGGCGCGGTCCACCGCGCGGCGCAGCAGCTCCTCCGCGCGGGCCTCGTCGCGCAGGTCCGCGACGCGGATTCCCTGGCGCGCGACCTTGTCCTCGTACGCGGGCCCGATCCCCCGCCCCGTGGTGCCGATCTTCCCGGCCCCGCGCCGCGCCTCCGCGGCCCGGTCCAGGACCTTGTGGTAGGAGAGGAGGAGGTGGGCGCGACCGCTGACCCCCACCCGCCCCTCGGCGTCGATCCCGCGCGCCGTGAGCGCGTCCAGCTCCTCGAAGAACTGGAAGGGGTCGAAGACCACCCCGTTCCCCAGGAGGCAGCGCCGCTCGGAGTGGAGGATCCCGGAGGGGATCTGGTGGAGGATGAACTCCTCCTCGCCCACGTGAACCGTGTGCCCGGCGTTGGCGCCGCCCTGGTACCGCGCGACGACGTCGACCTCCTCGGCGAGGACGTCGACGATCTTCCCCTTCCCCTCGTCTCCCCACTGGGAGCCGACGATCACTACGCAGCGATGCTCGTTCATCAGACCCGTTCCGTGTGCGGGCGTACGGCCGGACGCCCCACAAGCAAAAAGCGGCCCCGCTCGGCATGGCGGGACCGCGGATCACGTATCCTTCGGGCGAATGTAGGCCGGGAGGGGGCGGGCTGTCAACGCCCCCCTCTCCGGTCCGGACCGGCCCCGGTCCGCCCTACGTGTCGGCCGTGGGGCCGTAGATGGAAGGCAGCGGCACGTCGTTCTGGCGCAGGTACACGCTGAGCTGCCCGCGGTGATGGATCAGGTGGTTCAGCACCATCGTGCGGAGGACGCCGGCCCGCGGGAGGGTGAAGATGGGCTCGCCCCCGCTCTTCAGCGTCCAGGGCACCATCAGGTCCTCGTCCGAGGCCCCCTCGATGGCCTCTCGCCCCTGCGCCACGTGGGCGTCGAAGGTCTCCAGGAGGTCGGCCGTGGTGGTGAAGGGCGCCTGCCTGTAGGCCCCCCCCTGCGGGTTCATGTCCACCTCGGTCTGGGAGATCGCCCGGGTGGTGAGCCCCGCCAGGTTGACGATGTGGACCGCCAGGGCGCCCAGATCGGTGGACTTCTCGTGCGGCCTGTACGAGATGCGGTCCTCCGGAATGCGCTCCAGCAGCGCGCGGGTGGTCGCCATCTCGATGTCGAACTCGGGGAGAAGCGACTTTGCGATGGGCATGGTTCCTCGGTTCGTTGAAGGGATCCTGTTACCGCGCCGGCCGCACGGTCCGCGCGCCCGGGATCTTCAGCCCTGCCGCGGCTCCGCCGCCCCGTCCACGGGCGGGCCGTCCTCCACCCGCACCTCGCGGCTGCGGAGGGGGAGGAACACGGTGAAGGCCGAGCCCTCGCCCACGCGGGACTCCACGCGCACCGTCCCGCCGAGCAGGGTGAGCAGCTTCTTGGTGATGGAGAGGCCGAGCCCGGTCCCGCCGTACTCGCGGGTGGACGACTGGTCCACCTGCCGGAAGTCCTCGAAGATGTTCTCCAGGCTCTCCGGCGCGATCCCGATGCCGGTGTCCGAGACCACCAGCTCCACCCCGCTCCCACCGGGCGCGCGCCGCCCTTCCACGCGGATCTCCCCGCGGTGCGTGAACTTCACCGCGTTGGAGAGGAGGTTCAGGAGTACCTGCTTGATCTTGGTCCGGTCCGTCTCCAGCCGCGGGATGTCCGGCGCCAGGTCCACCCGGTACTCGAGGCTCTTCTGCCGCACCATGGGCTCCACGGTGGCGGAGAGGTCCTGGACGACCGCCGCCACGTCCACCGGCTCCAGGTGGACGGGCATCTTCCCCGCCTCGATCTTCGCGAGGTCCAGCACGTCGTTCACCAGCTCCAGCAGGTGCTGGCTCGCCGCGTACATGCGGTCCAGCGCCTCCTCCTGGCGGCGGCTGACGTCGCCGTAGATCCTGTCCCGCATCAGCGAGGTGTAGCCCAGGAGCGCGTTGATGGGAGTGCGCAGCTCGTGGCTCATGCTCGCCAGGAACTCCGACTTCAGCCGGTACGCCCGCTCCAGCTCGCGGCTCTGCCACTCGAGCTGCCGGTTCCGCTCCTCCAGCTCCCCCGTGGCGGAGGCCACCCGGTCCTCCAGCCCCTCGTTGAGGCGCGTGAGTTCCAGGGCGAGCCGCTCGTTCTCCACCACCTTGGTGAGGTCGTGGATGATGGAGACGATGGCGGTCATCTCCGAGCGCTCGTTGAGGATCTTCCCGGAGACCACCTCCACCGGGAACTCCTCGTGCGACTCCGGGTCGGTGAGCACCAGCTGCTCGACGCGCGAGGTGTCCGGGCTGAGCGCGAAGTCGGAGATGAGGGACGAGAACTTGGTGTCGTTGGTCCTCACCTCCTGGTGGGAGGGCGCGTCCAGGGGGGTCCCCGGGACCGCCTCGAAGAGCCGCTCCGCCTGGCGGTTGGTGAGGATGATGTTGGAGTCCTCGTCGGTCACCAGGATGGGGTCGCCGACGTTCTCCAGGATCAGGTTCAGGCGGTCGCGCTCGCGCCGGGCCTTCATCTCGGCCTGGCGCATCCGCTTGAACTGCTGCTCCAGCTCCGTGGCAGCGCGCTTCAGGTCGGTGACGTCGCGCAGCACCGAGACGGTCGCGCCCTCCCCCACCAGCGCCCCGGGGAGCGGGGTGGAGAGCACCTCGAAGAGGAGGTCGCCCCCCTCGGAGGGGTCCACCAGGTTCAGCTCCCGCGCGCCGCTCCCGGGCGCCTCGGTGCGGCTCAGGAACGAGGAGAGGAGGAGGTTGTTGATCTCCACCGCCCGACGCCGCCCCTCGCTGTCCCCCTCCGCCGTGGTGAGGAGGGCCTCCGCCCTGCCGTTCTCCAGGAGGATGTCGTTGTCGCACCCGGTGATGAGCACCGGGTCCGGGAGGGCGTTGACGATCGCGGTGAGGAGCTGGCGCTGGCGCTCCAGGTTCGCCGAGAAGCGCCGCAGGTCTTCCAGCTCGCCCATGCGGTCGAGCGTGGGGCCCACCAGGCGGAGCACCCCCTCCAGCGCGCCGAGGTCGTCCGGCTTCAGGGCGTCGACCTCCACCACCAGCACGCCCCCGCCGCCGACGATCACGCCGGGCACGGGGAGGACCACCGCGCGGTCGATCCCGGCGAGGATCGCGTCGGCGCTCCCGGTATGGACCGGCTCGCAGGTGAGGATCGCCCTCACGGCGGGGTGGAAGTCCGCCGTGAGAGGCACGGAGAAGTCGCGCACCTCGCCCGGCTCCCAGCCGATCCCCACCACGCCCCGCACCGCGCCGCGGCGCGCCTGGGCCGCCAGGGCACGCGTCACCCCAAGGGGGACCAGCGTGCCCTCGATCAACTGCGAGAGCGCGTCCGCCAGCGTGTCGGCGCGCTGGACGCGATCCAGCAGCGCCAGGGGCTCGACGGTTTCGGGGGAGAAGGAACCCACGGGCTCAGCTCAGCGCATCGAGCCTTCGCCTCAGCTCGGCGTTCTCGGCGGCGAGGCGGTCCAGCTCCGTCGTGGTCGGGGACGGCGCCACGATCTCCCGGGAGCGCGAAGGGCCGGTGATGCCCACCGCCTCGGAGTACTTGAGATAGGTGTCGATGGAGGCGACCACCACCCGGGCTTCGACGGTCACCAGATCGATCCCGACCAGTGAGACGCGAACGTAGGCGTCGATCACGATCCCCTTGTCGAGGACCCGGTCCAGGACGTCGATCAGGCTGGTTCCGCCCGGTGCTCGTTCTACGGCCATCGAATGCTTCTCCGAATCAGAAGGATGGGAGGGCGCTTCCTTCGTCCCCCCGCTCCACCGTGGACCACTCCTGCGGCTCAGCCCTCCCCGTCACCTCCGGGGGCCAGCCGCTCCAGCCGCTCTTCCAGCATCCTCACCCGCTCGCGAAGCTCCCGGTTCTCCACCTCCGCGCGCGTGGCCCCGCCGCTCAGCGCCGGGTCGAAGCGCCACCAGTCCAGCCCGATCTGCTCCGCCTTGTCGATGGAGCAGACGAGGAGCCGCACCTGCACGGTGAGGAGTTCGACGTTCGCGAGGTTGATCTTGATGTCGCCGGCGATCACGAGCCCCTTGTCCAGGATCCGGTCCAGGATATCGACCAGGCCCTGGGGGCGCGTCGGAGCGAGGGGAGCGAAGTCGGACAAAGAGCCTTGTCGGGTGCGGGTCCGTCGGTCGGGCTAAAGCAGTTTCCCCAGCGGACCAAGATCGACGTTCAGATCCTCCCCCGCAAGGCCGAACACGTCCTTGATCTCCAGCATTTTGTCCTCCAGCACCTGGAGCGCCGTGCCCATCCGCTCCACCTGCTCGTCCGTCAGGTCCGCGTCCTCCATGCGGCGGACGGCCTGGTGCTCCACCACGCGCCGGAGCAGCTCCACCAGCGTGAGCACGAGCCGGGCCAGGTCCTGGTGCACCGTCTCCGGGTCCACGTCGATCTTCGACGGCAGGCCGCCCGCGAGGCGCGCGAGTTCGGCCACGGGGAGGTCGATCTGGGGAGGACGGTAGGGCTCCATGAACGGATCGAGGATGGTGCGACGGCGGTCGGGAGGACGGAGGGTCCTCACACGAAAGAATACGGGGCCCAGGGGCCGGAGAGGCGCAGCTCCGCCTCCGGCGCTCCCTCCGCGGCCCCCTGGACGATCTGGCGATACCGGGTGAGGTCGGCACGCTGCACCAGGTGTGCCAGCGTGCCGGCCAGCCCGGGGCGCGGGAGCGTCGCGCGTGCCTCCTCGGCGTCCGGAAGCGCCCCCAGGACGGCGACCGAGACGCGGGAGAGCAGCGAATCCGCGGCTTCGCATAACGCGGCTTCCAGGGCGTGCTCCCTGCGGCGCGCCTCCAGGTAGGCGGTGCCGGAGGCCGGCCTCCCCTCCGCGGGGCGGAGGTCCGGGCGCCCGGCGAGGACCCGCTCCCGCGCGGCGTCCGCGTCCCATCCCACGGCCACCCCCACCTCCACGCGGCCGCGGACGCGCTCCAGCGAGGCCCGCAGCTCCGGGGCGCGCGCCTCCAGCACCGCGCGGAGGGCGGCCTCGCCGTCGAAGACGGTGCCGAAGCGGAGCGGGAGGGGCGTGGCGGTGGCGAGCGCCGCGCGGACCACGCGGTCGTGCTCGCGCACGCGGTCCACGTCGGGCGCCGCCGGGGCGTCGAGGCCGGAGACCCACGCGCAAAGCCCGGCCGCCTCCACTCCCCGCACCTCCGTGCCCGCGATCCCCCGCACCTCCGCGCCGGGCGCCTCCCCCTGCGCGTGGATGCAGTAGGCGTGGAGGATCATCCCCCGTCTTCCCCCTCGCGCCCGACGGGGCGACCCAGGGTGCGGCGCGCGGTGGAGACGGAGGTGAGCACCGCGTTGAGGCCCAGGTACACCAGGTCCACCCCGGCCACCGAGAGGGTGACCTCGCCGGTGAGCACCACGCCCTTGTCCAGCACGCGGTTCACCAGCTCCACCAGCGAGAGCGGGTCGTCGCCCCCGCTCCACACCTCCCACTCCTCCCCCGCCGGGCCGACCTCCACCCGCGGGAGCGCGTCGCGCTCAGACGTCACCGGCAGCGAAGTGGTAGGGGGGCCACGGCCCCGTGAACTCCGCCTCGAAGCCGGCGCCGCCCCAGCGCCGCGCGGCCTCCGTGACCCCGCGCTGGAAGGCGGGGAACGCGTCCTCGTCCACCAGGAACGCCGCGTCCATCACCAGGGCGCGCCCGTCGTCCCCGCCCCGCCCGGCGAGCGGCAGCGCGCGCGCCTCCGCGGCCAGCGGCGCGAGCGCGGCGTACGCCTGCCGCGCCACGTCCGCCCCCACCGCCCGCAGCTCTTCCGCGCGAAGCCCCTGCGCCTTCTTGCGCAGCAGGAACCGCCGGCCGGGCGAGGCGGCCTCGATCTCCGCGGCCAGCTCGCGCAGGCGCGGCGAGAGCGTGTCCAGGTGCTCCGCGACGCGGGCGTCCACCCGCCACAGGCGCACCCCCCACTCCCTGCGCCCCGCGACGCGCTCCAGCCCCCGGCGGAACCGCTCCGCCTCCGCCGCCAGCAGGGCGCGCACCCGCTCCGGCCCGGCGTGGAGCGAGAAGAGGGTGAGGGGGAGCACCGGACCGCCGTCCGCCAGCCAGAGCAGCACCGCCTCGTGCGCCGCGCCCCGCGCGCCCACCCACGCCATGTCGGCGAGGCGGGCGTCGAGCGTCTCCTCGCCGTACTCCGCCGCCGCGACCTCGCTCACGGCCGCGGCGAGCCCGCCCTCGCGCAGGAGCCGGACCGGGGCGCCGTCGATCCCCGCCAGGCTCGCCGGGGGCTCCGGGGCGTCTCCCGGCACCACGGCGTAGAGGTAGGTAAGCGTGTCCACGGTCACGCGGGGGAGACGCGCCGCCAGGCGCGCGCGAAGCGGAGCAGCTCCCCCGCGCCGCGGGGCCCGCCGCCGCGCCACTCGGGCGCCGCGGCCGCCCGCGGGAAGCCGGGCAGGGCGAGGAGGGCCGCCGCCGCGCCCGCGCGGCCGGGGAGTACGCCGTCGTCCGCGAGCACACGGTTCACCAGGAGCGCGCCGGGGGCGACGCCCAGCCCGCCCAGGCGGGCGGCGAGGCGCGCCGTCTCCGGCACGGACAGCGCCTCGGGGAGCGCCACGGCCAGGGCCCAGGTGTGGGCCCGGTCCTCCAGGCGCGCCCGCAGGCCCCGGAGCGTCCGGGAGAAGCGGAGGACGCGCTCCGCCGTCTCTCCCAGCCCCGTCACTTCGCGGTAGCGGAGGAGGAGCCGGAGGAGGGCGTGCGACCAGTCGAGCGCCACGGAAGGCATCTCCAGGAGGCGCAGCAGGTGTCCGGTGGGAGCGGTGTCGAGCACGAGCGCATTGTATTCCCCCCCCTCCAGCAAGTCAATCACGTCCGCCAGCGCCGCGACCTCGTCCACGCCCGGCGGGGCCGTCTCCACCAGCCGGCGGATCGCCTCCCGGTCCGCCGGGGACGGGCTCCCGTCCGGGACGGACTCCCGGAACGCCGCCCACGCCCGCTCCGCGTCCACCTGGCGAAGCGCGACCCCCGGCGCGCCCGGCGCAGGCACCGGGTCCGGACCCACGCGCGCCTCCCACACGTCCCCCAGCGATCCCGCGGGGTCCGCGCTCATCAGCAGCACGGGCGCCCTCCCTTCCTCCGCCAGCCGGGCCGCCAGCGCCGACGCCACGGTGGACTTCCCGACGCCGCCCTTCCCCCCGACGAGGTAGAGGCGGCGGTCCGCGGGCACGAACCAGGGGGCGCCCACGGAGACCGGACACGGCCCCCCCGCGGCCGGGTCGGCGGGCGCTCCACCCTCCCGGGTCCGGCTGGAGAGGACGGGAGACGTGCTCCCGGCGAGAGCGAGCGGACGGAGCGCGGCGGCCAGCGCCCGGAGTTCGGGGACGCCGGCCGGGTCCGCGGGGAGGAGCGGCACGGCGACCACCGGGACCCCGGCGCCCTCCGGCCCGAGGTCCGGAGCGGAGACGGCGCCTCCCTCCGGGACGCGGTTGACCGCCACCGCGGCCACGGCGACGCCGCGCGCACGGAGGGCGGCCAGGTACCGCCGGCTCTCGGCGGCGACGACGGGCTCGGGGGTGGAGACGAGGACGAAGCGGGCGCGCGAGGGATCACGCAGGAGGGAGGCGAGGCGGTCCACCCGGGAGCGGAGGCCGGCGAGTTCGCGCGCGGCGTCGTCCGGGCGGTAGGCGCCCGCGAGCGCGAGCGCGACCTCCCGGTGCCGGCTCTCCGCGGCTTCCAGCGGGGAGAACCAGCCGCTCGCGGCGCGGGGGAGGTCGAGGAGGCGGAGGGTGTGCCCGGTGGGGGCGGTGTCCACGACCACCTGGAGGGCGGGGTCGGCGTCGGCGAGGTCCAGCAGGCGCAGGACCGCGGCCAGCTCGTCCATCCCCGGGAGGGCGAGGTCGAGGAAGCCGGCCACGTCGTCCCGCTCCAGGTACGTGCCGCGCTCCGCCAGCCGGAGCAGCGCATCCCGGTGGCGCTCCAGGAAGCGGGCGCGCTCGCGCTCCCCGTCCACCTCCAGCGCCTCCAGCCCCGGAGCGCCGGGGACGGGCGCCGGGTCCGGCCCGAGCGGCGCCCCCAGCGCGTCGCCCAGGGAGTGGGCCGGGTCGGTGGAGAGGACGAGGACCCGCGCCCCGGAATCCGCGAGCGCCACGGCCAGCGCCCCCGCGACCGTGGTCTTCCCCGCCCCGCCCTTCCCCCCCACGAACGTCCACCCGGGACCGGCGGGGAGTCGCTCCGGCGGCACGACGGCCCCTGCTACGGTGTGTCCCAGCCCAGGTCGATCTCCACCCTCGCCCCGTCCGCCGAGGCGATCCCCCCGCGCGGAGGGGCCCCCTCCGGAGCCCCTTCCGCGGGCGCGCCCCCCGACCCGCCGGAGCCGGCGACCCGCACCGGCCCGCCCGAGGTCCCCATCCCCAGCTCCTCGCGCCACCGGCGAACCTCGCGGAGCCGGTCCATCAGCTCCGCCTCCAGCTCCACGTACTCCGCGTCGTCGATCTCCCCCAGCTCCAGGCGCATCTGGAGGGCGAGGAGGTCCTCCTTCACGGACTGGTCGTCCGTCAGCTCCCGGCGGACGGTCTCTTCGACCTTGTCCAGGGAGAACCGGACCAGGAACTCGGGGCCCGTGACCGGCCAGAACAGGAGGTGCTTGAGAAGACCCATGACGACGGGGTGTGGGAGGGAGGAGCCGGAGGAGCCGGACCGGATACGGGGGCGTCCGGTGCGGACGGCCCCGTGTCCGGCCGCCGCTCACCCGGTGGCCTTCTCCAGCTTCAGCTTGATGTTGACGAAGTTGTAGGGCGGCCAGGGGCCGGTGTACTTGAACGTCAGCATAGACTCGTACTTGCGGGAGATCTCCTTCACCTGCTCGTCGAAGTCGCGCTCCCGCTCGCGCTCCACCAGGAACGCGGCGTTCATGATCATCCGGTCGCCGATGGGCTTGCTGGAGCGGGAGGCCACCGCGGCGGGCTTGAGCGCCTCGTGGATGTCGCGCACGAAGGCGTTCCCGGCCTCCTCCAGCGCCGACTCCACCAGCCGGCCGAGCTGCATCCGCGCGAAGTAGGTGGAACTCTGCGCGCTGCGGCCGATCTCGTCGCGGAGGCGGCGTATGTCCTCGTTCTCCTGCTCCAGCGTGGCGATCACCCGGTCGCGGTCCCAGAGCACCTTGAGCCCGAACTCGATCTTGTCCGCCATCTTCTCCAGCACGTCGTCGAACGCCTGGTAGGTGGACTTGAGCAGCTCGACGATGTCGTTCTCGGTGCGGAACAGCGTCCCGAAGCTCATGGGGATCACGGTGTGCTCGCGCATCACCGCCTCGTTCACGAACTCGTGGGCGAGGACGTTCTCGCGGGTGGGGTCGTAGATGCGGATGGGGGTGTCGCTGACCACCGCGGCCAGCTCGCCGAAGTGCACCGTGTACACGCGGTTCGCCGCATCCCCGATGCCGATGTTCCCGAATTCCCGGGACCGGGGGCACTTGATGATGCAGTACACGTACTTCCCGGCCTCCCCCGGAGTGACCTCGTCGCTCATCGTCCTCTATCTACAGGTGTCGTCGAGTGCGCCGCAGCGGGCGGCAAGAAGGAGACCACCCGCCGCATCCTACCCCAGCGCAGAGAATAGCGCAACCGCGGCGACCGCCACCCCGATCCCCGCCTTCGCCGCGGTCGCGGCCAGTCGCCCCAGGAGCGCCCCCCACCCGGTCCGCAGCGCGGGCCGGAACCCAGTCCCCCGCATCCACGCCACCTCGAAGAGCACCGCCCCGGCGAACGAGCCCACGAACGACCCCACGATGCTCCCCACCACCGGGACCGGCACCCCCGCGACGGCACCGACGATCCCGCCCAGGATGGCGCCCCACCCGGCCGCCCGGCTCCCGCCGTAGCGCCTCGCGAAGTGACCGCCCAGCCAGAACTCGAGCCCCTCGGCGACCAGCGCGAGCGCCGTGACGACGCCGATCGCGACGGCGCCCACCCCCGCGAAGTCGGTGGCGAACCCGTAGGCGACGAGCGCGGCGACCTGGAGCCAGAGCCCCGGGAGGCCGAAGGGGATCAGGCAGAGGCCGACGACCTGGAGGACGAGGAGGGCGAGGTAGAGCATGGGACCCGGGAGAGGCGGGGAGCGGGGGCGCCCCGTCCCTCGACGGAGGCCGCGTACGAACGGACTCTACCGCACGACCCCGCAGACCGTTCCCCCGTCGCTATTCCGTCCGGAACGCCACCAGCGGATCGACCGACGCCGCGCGCCGGGCCGGCCGGTGGCTCCCGAGGAGGGCGACACCGCCCAGCAGCCCGCAGATCCCGCCGAAGAGGAGGGGATCGAACGGCTCCACCCCCGCCAGGAGCAGGTGGAGGAGGCGCCCCAGGGCGAGCGCCCCGAACAGGCTCGCCACCGCCCCCACGCAGGTGATCCGGAGCCCCTCGCCGAGAACCATCCGCGTGACGTCCCCCGTCCCCGCGCCCAGGGCCATGCGGATGCCGATCTCGCGCGTGCGCCGCGAAGCGTCGTACGCCATCACGCCGTGCAGCCCCGAGGCGGCCAGGAGGAGCGCCACTCCCGCCAGCGCGCCGAGCACCGCGGCGAACCACCCGAGCGGTGCACGGAAGCGCGCCAGGTACCGCTCCAGGGTCGTCCCGTCCGCGAGCGTCGCCCCCGGAGCCACGGCGCGCACCACCTCCTCCACCGCCGGGAGGAGCCCCATCGGGTCGCCCGTGGCGCGCACGGCGAGGCTCACGACGGAGGGTGGATGCTGGAAGGCGGAAAGGTAGACGGCCGGGACCGGTACCGACCCGGACCCGATCGCGGGGGCGCGGACGTCGCCCACGACCCCGACGACCGTGTACCACTCGCCCTCTCTCCCGCCGACCCGGATGCGCTTTCCGAGCGGGTCCACCGGGAGCCGGCTGGGGAAGAGGCGGGCCGCGAAGGTGGCATTGACGACGGCGACTCTCGGGGCGCCGGCCACGTCGCCCGGGGCGAACTCGCGCCCCTGCAGCACCTGCGCCCCGAGCGCGCCGAAGGAGCCCGGTCCGACCGCATGGATGCGCGCGGGCGCGCTGCTCGTCGGCCGGAGCGCCGGATACATCTCGCACTCCAGGCAGATCGCGGTGACCCGGTCGGTCGTGCCCAGCCCCAGCCACGTCCCGGGAGTCGCCACGCCCACGTCCGCCACGCCCGGGAGCGCGGCGATCCGGCGGCCCATCTCCGCGTACTGGAGCTGCCGCTCGCGGAGACCGTCCGTCCCGGGGAGGCGAACCTGGACGGCGAGGGTGTCCCGGGGGTCGAAGCCGGGCCCGGTGGACTCCGCGCCAGGGAGCGCGAACCCACGGAGGAGCAGCCCCGCGCCCGTGAGCAGGACGGTCGAGGCGGCCACCAGCGCCACGGCGAGCGCCTGGCGCGTACGGCGCTCCCCGCGGCCGGCCGTGGCCCGGCCTCCCGTGGAGAGGAGACGCGGCAGGTCCCGGCGCCAGGCCACCCCGGCGGGAGCGTGCCAGGCCAGGAGGGGCGCCAGCAGGAGGACGCCCGCCGCCGCCAGGCTCCACCCGCCCGCCGGGGTGCCGCCCCAGGGCGGAGCCTCGCCCGGCCAGGACCGCCGGAGCAGGGCCCCAGCACCGGCGCCGACCAGGAGCCCCAGCCCGCCTCCGACGGCGAGCAGGACCGCGCCCTCGGTGAACAGCTGCCCGACCAGGCGCCGCGGCCCCGCTCCGAGCGCCGTCCGCAGGGCCGCCTCCGGGCGTCGCGCCGCGGCCCTCGCGAGGATCAGGGTGACGGCGTTGACCAGCGCGACGGCGAGAAGGAGCAGGGCGAGCGCGAGGAGGACTCCGAAAAGCGCTCGCAACGCAGCGTCCTGGATCTCGGGGACGGTGACCCGGTCGGCCGTGACGCCGGGGAGCCAGTCCGTCGCCCTCGCGCCGTCGCGCAGGAGCGGATCCGTGTAGTGCCCGGAGCGGAGCGTGGCGGCGCGGGCCGTCCCGAGGACGGGGATCCCGACCCCCATGCCGACGGCCAGCGCCAGAACCACCGCGCCCGTGACCGCGGGCGCATTCCGCAGGGAGCGGATCGCGTACCGCACCTGCCGGACGAACGAACCCATCGCACCTCCTCAAGGCCGGAAGGAACCCGTGCCCCGGACCGGCCCCACCGCATCCCGGCTCCGGGAGCCGGCGGTGCCGGTCGCGGCGCTTCAGAACCCGTAGCCGGAGGTGAACTCGCCCAGGGAAGAAGCGTCGGCGGTGACCGCGGACGCCCCGGCGCCGCGCCCTGAGAGCACGTTCAGCTTCAGCTCGAAGTCGCCCGGGTTGGTGGCGGCGGCCCGGGCGACCGCGAAGTCCACGCACCCGTCCTGCACCAGCTCCATGAGGCACTGGTCGAAGGTCTGCGAGCCGTACGTGGTGCGTCCGTCGGCGATCAGCTCGCGGATCTCCTCCAGCCGCTCCGGATCGCGGATGCAGTCGCGGATGGTTCCCGTGACCACCATCACCTCGCTGGCGAGCACGCGCCCCGAGCCGTCCGCGCGGGGGAGGAGCCGCTGCGACACCACGGCCTGGAGCTGCTCCGCCAGGCGGAGGCGGACCATCGGCTGCTCGTACGTGGGGAAGACCGCCACCAGGCGGGAGACGGTGGAGGCGGCGTCGCGGGTGTGGACGGTGGAGATGACCAGGTGCCCCGTCTCGGCCGACTTGAGGGCGATGTCGATGCTCTCCGGGTCCCGCATCTCGCCGATGAGGATCACGTCCGGGTCCTGCCGGAGCGCGGCGCGCAGCCCCACCTGGAAGGAGTCGGTGTCCATCCCGATCTCCCGCTGGGTGATGGAGGAGTTCACGTCGCGGTGAAGGAACTCGATGGGGTTCTCCAGCGTGACGATGTGCCGCCGCATGTGCTGGTTCATGTGCCCCAGCATGGCCGCCTGCGTGCTGCTCTTCCCCGACCCCGTGACCCCCGTGACCAGCACCAGCCCGCGCTCCAGCTCCGTGATGCTCCGCAGCACCGGCGGCAGGCCGAGCTGCTCGAAGGTGGGGATCTCGATGGGGACCACCCGCATCACGATCATGAAGCTCCCCCGCTGCCGGAGGATGTTCACCCGGAAGCGCCCCACCCCTGGGAGCCCCCAGGAGCAGTCGTAGTCCTGGAGGTCGTCTACCCGCTGCCGGTCGCGCTCGTTCTGGATGAGCTGGAGGGCGATCTGCCGCGTCTGCTCGGGGGTGACGCGCTGCTTGGTGAGCGGGACGAGCTGCCCGTTGATGCGGGCCCGGAACACGTCGCCGGCCTTGATGTGGAGGTCGCTCGCCCCCCGCTCCACCGCCGCCTGGATGATCTTTTCCATGTATCTGCCGTTTTATATGATCGCGCGGAGACGGTGATCCCGGATCCGGTCGGATCGTCTGGGGTCGGTGGAGGGAAGCTCCTCCGTCGATACGGACTCGCCGGCCCCTGGTGCGAGCCGGGAGTACCGAGAGGGCTCACACCGAATCCGGCCGAATCGCGCGAGGTCGGCGGGGGGAGGCTCCTCCGTCGGTGCGAACTCGCCCGGCCCGCGGTGTGAGCCGGGAGTACCGAGAGGGCTCACACATACGCTCTCCTGCGGAGCCTCCCCCCACCTCCCGGTCACCCTCTCCGATCTCCCCCGATCCGGATGGAAGCTCCCGTCACTCCCTCTGCATCCCCCGCTCGACCCCGGACCGGATCGGCAAAGGAAAATCGTGCGAATCAAGGAGGCCGAGGAGGAGCGACCGAGGCGTACTTCATGTACGCCGCAGGAAGCGACGACGACCGCCGACGCCGAGTCGCGCGATTTTCCGCAGCCGATCAGTAGCCGGCGGACTTGTCGACCACGTTCAGGAGCGGCGCGCCGGCCAGGTACCGCCGGACGTTCTCGACGATCAGGTCGGCCTCCCGGCGCCAGAATCGGCGTGAAGTACCCGAAACATGGGGGGTCACCAGCACGTTGGAAAGGTCCCACAGCGGCGACTCCCGCGGGAGCGGCTCGCGCGCGAACACGTCGAGGCCGGCCCCGCGGAGGCGTCCCCCGCGCAGCGCCTCCACGAGCGCGTCCTCGTCCACCACCCGCCCGCGGGCCACGTTCACCAGCACGGCGCCGCGTGGGAGGCGGGCCAGCGCCTCCCGCCCGATCATCCCCCGGGTCGCGTCCGTCTCCGGAACCGTGACCACCAGCACGTCGCTCCGCTCCAGCAGGCGGCCCAGGGCGTCTTCCCCGCGCAGAAGCTCCACCCCGTCCGGGGCGCTCCCTCCGCCGCGGCGCGTCGCGAGCACGCGGGCCCCGAGCGCGGCGAAGCGCCGGGCCACCGCGCGGCCGATCCCCCCCAGGCCCAGGACCCCCACGGTCAGCTCCTCCACCTCGCGGAGCGGAGAGTCGGCGGCGTCGAAAGGGTCACGGTCCCAGCTCCGCCGCGCCTGCGCGCGCACCGCGAAGTCCAGCCCCCGCGCGAAGTGGAGCGCCATGGCGAGCACCGTGTCGGCGATGGGCTCGGCGTGGATCCCGGCGGAGTTGGTGAGGACGACGCCGGAGTCGAGGATCTCCGGGTGCAGCATGCTCCCCACCCCCGCCGCGCCGGAGTGGACCCAGCGGAGCCCCCCGCCCGCCGCCCGGAACAGCTCAGGTGGGATCCCGTAGCCCAGGTACACCTCCGCGTCCCGCACCGCCGCGAGCGCCTCCGGCGAAGGCCCCCCGCCGTCGCCCCGGCCGTCGGCAGGGGCGCCCACCACCACCCCCTCCCACTCCGGGGGAAAGGCGGCCCGGATCTCCTCCACCGCCCCGTCCGGAATGGTCCAGATGGGGCGGTGGTCGCGGAGGTCGACGACGTAGCGGCGCGGCATGGTCACCCCTGGCGGCTGAGGCGGCGGATGCCCGGGTGGGCGAGGAGCGCGTCCGTGACCCGCTCGTGGCGGGGGACCGGGCCGGAGACGTAGATCGTGGTCTCGTAGGAGTTCCGTCCCTTCTCCATCGCCTCCAGGCGCACCCGCATCCCGGCACCGCGGAACGAATCCTCCACCAGACGCAGGAGCGCCACGTCGGGGTCCGTCTCGAAGGTGTAGCGCCGTCCCACCCGCCGGTGTCCGGTGGTGAAGCTCTCCATGCGCACGAGCAGCGCCAGCGAGAACATCACCAGCGCCGTGGTCCCGACGGCCGCCACGTAGGCCCCGGCGCCCACCGCCATCCCGATGGCGGCCACCACCCACACGGTGGCGGCGGTGGTCAGCCCGGTGATCTTCCCCCGCGAGTGGAGGATCGTCCCCGCGCCCAGGAACCCGATCCCGGTGACGATCTGCGCGGCGATGCGGCCGGGATCCGAGCGGAAGCCGGACGCGTCGGAGAGGCTGGCGACGCCGATGGAAAGGGAGGTGAAGAGGGCGGAGCCCACGCAGATGAGCAGGTTGGTGCGGAGCCCCGCGGGTTTTCCCGAGAGTTCCCGCTCCACGCCCACGACGCCGCCCAGCACGGCGGCGAGCAGGAGGCGCGCCAGGAGGTCGAGCTGTAACGACTGGACCCAGCCCGAGGGGATGCCGAGGTCGATCAGGAGACGATCCAAGCGCGAACCGGGACGCGGGAGTCGAAGGCGGCGGAATGCCGCGAATCTGGCCGCCGGCCCGCGGACGTGCAAGCGCCCCTCCAGCCGGAGCACGGAACCTGCGGGGCCGGGAGGGGTTGAGCCGAGGTCACCGTGACGCGACGCACCCCGCACCCCCCGACTCCGTCATGCCGAACAGGAGCCGCCGGCCAGCCCCGAAGGCGCGTCCGGACCCGGACGTCACGCCCGCGCTGCTCGTCAAGCGCCACAAGGAATGGATCGCCGCCACCGCGGGAACGGCCATCCGCCGCCGGCGAAGGCGCGCCCGCTCGCGGCTCCCGGCCGTCCTCGCCCTGACCGTGGCGGCCGGCGCGCTGGGGCTGGCGCTACTCGGCCGCGAGAGCCGGCCCCCTTCCTCCTCCCCCGACCTCGGGCGCGAGCTGGTCACCAGCGTCGGCGCCGATCCCCCCGCCGCGGGGGGCGCCAGGCCCTCCGGGTCGCGGGCCTTCCGCGCACGGCAGGGCCGGGGCGGAGGGGCGCGCGAGCCCGCGGATTCCGCCCGCTCGCGGGCACCGGCCGCGCCCCTCCGCGAGGCGGGAGGCGGGGGCTGACCCTCCGCGGGTCAGCCCAGCCCCAGCACGTCGCGCATGGTGTACGTGCCCGCGGGCTTCCCCGCCATCCAGCGCGCCGCGCGCAGGGCTCCGTCGGCGAAGAGGGCGCGGTCCTGGGCCAGGTGGGCCAGCTCCAGGCGCTCGCGGTCCCCCAGGAAGAGGACGCGGTGCTCCCCCACCACGTCCCCGCCCCGCACCGCGTGGAGCCCGATCTCCCCCGCCGGACGTTCTCCCGGCCTGCCGCTGCGGCCGTCGCGCCGCACGGAGTCCAGCTCGGCGCCGTGGCCGCGGGCCGCCGCGCGGCCCAGCTCCAGCGCGGTTCCGCTGGGCGCGTCCGCCTTGCGGCGGTGGTGCGCCTCCACGATCTCCACGTCGTAGGCGGTCCCCAGGACGCGCGCGGCCTCCTCCACCAGCGCGGAGAGCAGGTTCACGCCCACGCTGAAGTTGGCGGCCACCAGCACGGCCGCGGAGCGCGCCGCCTCGTTCAGCAGGGCCTGCTCCTCCGCCCCCAGCCCCGTGGTGCCCACCACCAGCCCCTTCCCCTCCAGCGCCGCGCCCTGCGCGCGGACCAGCCGCGCCAGGAACTCCGGCGCCGAGAAGTCCACCACCACGTCCGCGGCGGCCAGCAGCTCCCCCGCCTCCTCCGGGGTGACGAGGACGGGGCAGCCGATGTCGCAGGCGCGCTCCTCCCCCGCCTCCCGGTCCACCCCGCCGACCACCTCCACCCCCGACTGCTCCGCCGCCAGTCGGGCCAGGGTCCGGCCCATGCGCCCGGAGGCGCCGCTCAGCACCACCCTCACCGGATCCGCCACGGTCAAGCCTCCGCCGCCGCGGCCGCCGCGCCCGGGACGATGCCCAGCGCGACCATCTCCCGCTCCAGCTCCTCCCTCACCTCCGGGGAGGCGCCGAGGAGCGGCAGCCGCAGCTCGCCCACCTGGAAGCCGAGCATGGACACCGCCGCCTTCACGGGCACGGGGTTGGGCTCGCGGAAGAGCGCGGCGATCAGGGGGAGGTAGCGGAGCTGGAGGCGCCGGGCCTCCTCCACCTCGCCCTCCAGGTACGCGTGCGCCATGCGCGAGGTGTCCGCGGGCGCCACGTTCGCCAGCACGGAGATGACCCCCTTGCCGCCCAGCGCCATCAGCGGCACCACCTGGTCGTCGTTCCCGCTGTAGAGGGCGAGGCGGTCCGCCACGCGGCGCGCCAGCTCCGCCACCTGCGAGATGTCGCCGCTCGCCTCCTTGACCCCCACCACGCGCGGGTCCTCGGCCAGCGTCTCCACCGTGGCCGGGAGGATGTTGCACGCCGTGCGGCCGGGGACGTTGTAGACGATGGTGGGGAGGTCGCCCGCGTCCATCACCCGCCGGTAGTGGGCCACGATTCCCTGCTGGGTGGGCTTGTTGTACGGCGGCGGGGAGAGGAGGAGGGCGTCCGCCCCGGCCTCGCGGGCCTCCCGCGCCAGCCGCGCGACCGCGGCGGTGTCGCTCCCGCCCACGCCCGCGATCACCGGCACCCGCCCGGCGGCCTGGTCCGTCACCACCTCCACGGCCCGGCGCTGTTCGATCGGCGACATCGTCGTGGCCTCGCCGGTGCTCCCGTTCACCACCAGCGCGTCGGTTCCCTCGCGCAGGTGGAAGCGCACCAGCTCCCGCAGCACGCCCTCGTCGATGCCGTCCGGCGTGAAGGGCATGACCAGCGCCACGCCCGAGCCTGTGAAGAGAGGAGTCTGCATTCAGGTTTCCCGGGGCTGCAGCCTAGAAGAGTGTTGAGGAATCCGGGCCGGCGGAGGAATCGCGTGAATCGAGGCGGACCCGAGCAGCGCAATGAGGCGTGGTCGTTTCACGCCGCAGTGAGCCGCGCAGGGTCCAACGCAGAGTCATGCGATTCATCAACGGCCCTTACAGGTTGTTGAGGTCCAGGAGATCGCCTGGAAGGGCGTCGCCCTCAGGATCGTCGGGGTTCAGGTCGCGCTCGGTGGCGTCGCGGAAGTCGTCCGCCACCTCGTCGCCCACGCTGTCCTGGAAGGAACGGAACACGGTGCCGCCGCACTTCTCGCAGGCCAGGTCCGCGGGAGGAGCCTCGTCCTCGAAGAAGTAGCTCTTGCCGCAGCTCTCGCAGATGAGGGTGAGCACCTCCGTCACGGGCTCCTTCCCGCGCGGCGCGGTGGGGTCGGCGGGGTTGTCGCGGAGCTGCTCACGGGCGTCCACCGCGCCCACGATGGTGGTGTCGTCGGACTCCGCCGCCTCGGCCTCGTGAAGGTGTTCCTCTCGCATCTCTCCCTCCCGGCTGTCGTGTCTCGCCACGCCGCGGAGCCGCGCCGCGGCCCGGGCAACCGCCCGACACTCAGCACATCCCATACCTTGAACGGAGAGAGCGGCGGTTCTGAACGGCTTGTTTGGGCGTGCCCCCCGCGGAGCGGGGGTCGGGCTGCGGCGCACTTGGCCGGCAGACGACGCCGGCCAAGTGCGGCGAGCCTCCGCAAACCGCGCGGAGTCTCGCCCCTCCGGGCTCGCATCCCTCACGCGGCGCTCTCGCGCGCCTTGCCGACCGCCGGTCTCCCCTCCCTCGCTTGCGGGGAGGGGCCGGGGGTGGGAGGCTCTACCGGAGTCCGATGGCCAGGCGAACGCGGTCCATGGTGGCGGTGGCGACCTCGCGGGCGCGGTCGGCGCCGGCGCGGAGGACCTCGTCCACGTAGTCGGGGTTCCGCTCCAGCTCGGCGCGGCGGGCGCGCATGGGGCCGAAGTAGTCCATCATCGCCTCGAAGAGCCGCTTCTTGAACTCGCCGTAGCCGATCCCCCCGGCGCGGAACTCGTCCTCCATGCGGCGGACCTCGTCCTTCGACGCGAAGAGCCGGTAGAGGGCGACGACGTTGGAACCCTCGGGGTCCTTGGGCGCCTCCAGCGGCGTGGAGTCCGTGACCACGGACATCACCCGCTTCCGGAGGGCCTTCTCGTCCCCGAACATGTTGAGCGTGTTGCCGTAGCTCTTGCTCATCTTCTGCCCGTCCGTCCCCGGAATCACCGCGACGTCCTCCGCGATCTCGGGCTCCGGGAGCTTCAGCGTACCCTCGCCGAAGGTGTCGTTGATCTTACCGGCGATGTCGCGGGTGATCTCCAGGTGCTGCTTCTGGTCCTTCCCCACCGGGATGACGTCCGCGTCGTACAGGAGGATGTCCGCGGCCATGAGCACCGGGTACACGAAGAGCCCGGCGCTGGCCGGGATCCCCTTCGCCACCTTGTCCTTGTAGGCGTGGGCGCGCTCCAGCAGCCCCATGGGGGTGACGGTGCTCAGGATCCACATCAGCTCCGAGTGCTCCGGCACGTCGGACTGCTTGAAGAAGATGCTCCGCTCCGGGTCGAGCCCCGCGGCCAGGAAGTCCAGCGCCGCGCTGCGGGTGTTCGCCCGCAGGGCCGCGGGGTCCTGGAGGCTGGTGAGAGCGTGGAGGTCCACCAGGATGCAGAAGACCTGTCCTCGCTCCTGCATCTCGATGAGGGGGCGCATGGCCCCGAAGTAGTTCCCGACGTGGAGGGTGCCCGAAGGCTGGACCCCGGTGAGGATTCGAAGCATGTTCCGGTCCCTATACGTGCGGGGCCGGCTCCGGGCCGGCCCTCTCGTTCGCGCTGCGGAGAATCGGTAAGTTAGCCTCGCCGCGAGACGCGGAGCAAGCGAACGCCACCCCGAACCGGCCCATGACCCAGCCCACGACCGACCTGCTGCACGACCTGCGCCCCTCCGCCGACCCGCGCGACCCCCGCGCCCCGTCGCTCCTCCGCCCCGCGGCGGCGGACGACGACCTCCGGGGGCGCCGCGTGGTGCTCGGCCTCCCGTACGACGGCGGGGTGCCCTCCCGCCCGGGGGCGCGCTTCGGCCCGCGCGCCATCCGCGAGGCGCTGGCGTCGTTCGGCACGTTCGACGGGGAGCGCGAGGTGCCCGCGGCGCTGGACCTGGGCGACCTCGCGCTCCCCTCCATGAACGCCGCCGCGGCGCACTCCCGCATCGAGGAGGCGGCGCGGCGGGTGTTCGCCGGGGGCGCCCGCCCGGTGTTCCTGGGCGGCGACCACGGCTGCACCGGCTCCCTGGTCCGCGGGCTGGCCGCCGCCCGCCCCGGGGCGAAGCTCGCGCTGGTGACCCTCGACGCGCACCTGGACGTCCGCGAGTACGACGACGAGGCGTCGCTCAGCAGCGGCACCCCGTTCCGGCGCGCCCTGGAGACGCCCATCCTCTCCGGCGAGCGGGTGGCGATGATCGGGATCCGTCCCTTCGCCAACTCCCGGCACTACCTGGACTGGGCCGCGGCGCAGGGGATCCGCCTCATCTCCGTGGACGAGGTGGAGGCCCAGGGTGCCGCCCGCGCCGCGGAAGCGGCCCTCGCCGCCGTCACCGCCGGGGCGGACGCCCTCTACCTGAGCGTGGACCTGGACGCCGCCGACGCGGCCTTCGCCCCCGGCGTGAGCGCCCCGGGCGTCGGCGGCCTCACCTCGCGCGAGATGATCGCCCTGGTGAAGGCCGTCGCGGCGGATCCCCGCCTGGTGGGCGCCGACCTCATGGAGACCTCTCCCCCGCACGACCCCGACGGCCGCACCGCGAAGCTGGCGGCGCGGCTGCTGATGGAGCTGCTGTAGTCCCGGCGGCACGCGGGAGACACCTGCACAAAAATGGAGCGCCCCCGGTGCCGATCGGCACCGGGGGCGCTCCACGTTCGACCCTGCGGTCGGGTCCGCCCGTTACTGGCGGCTCTCGCGGAGGATCTGCTCGCGGTACTGCTGGCTCGCGAAGATCGCCACCTCGACGCGGCGGTTCTGCTGCCGCCCCGCCTCGGTGTCGTTGGAGGCGATGGGCTCCGTCTTCCCGCGGCCCGCCGTGCGGATCCTGTTGGAAGGCACGCCCCGCTGGATCAGGTAGCTCGCAGCCGACGAGGCGCGGCGCTCCGAGAGCGTCTGGTTGTAGGAGTCGCTTCCGACGGCGTCGGTGTGGCCGACCACCAGCACCTCGCTCCCCGGGTTCCGCTGGAGGATGTCCGCCAGCTTCTGCAGGTTGGTGCGCCCGGCCGGGTACAGCTCGGTGGAGTTGAAGGGGAACAGGATCCCCGACTCGAAGGTCACCGCGATCCCCTCGCCGATCCGCTCGACGGTGGCGCCGTCCAGGTTGTCCTCGATCTCCGCCGCCTGCCGGTCCATCTGGCGCCCGATGACCGCGCCGGCCGCCCCGCCGAGCACCGCGCCCAGGATCGCGCCGCGGGCCGTGGAGCCGGTGTTGTTCCCGATCACCGCGCCGACCGCCGCGCCCGTCCCGGCGCCGACCACGGCACCGCGCTCGGTGCTGTTCAGGGAGGCGCACCCGGCGCCGAGAGTGGTCACGGCGACGAGCGCCGTCAGAGTGCGTGCATACGTCTTCATCGTCCGATTCCTCGCGTGAAGTGGGACCACACCGCAACTGAAACGACAACTGTAACCTTGCCGGTCGCCCCACCCGTTTGCAAGGGGAGTGCCCACCCGGCCGTCACGTGCCCGGAATTCGACGCGTACCCCTCCCGCGGTTCCTGGATCCCCGCTCCCCGGAAGGCGTCCCCGGGCTTCCGCGTCTGCGCCGGGATCCGTTACGCCGCCTGGAATTCGCCTCTCCCGGCCCGGCCGGGTCCGGCCCGGATGTCCCTCCCGGTGGACACACGCCGACCTCGCATAATTTAAGACAGCAAAGGCACGAATCGTGCGGCCGCTCGGGGTTCATCCCACCCCATGACCCCAGGGAGCCCGCCATGAGGGACTCGTACGTGGAGTGCACCACGCGACACACCCACGACACCTTCCAGGTCGCCTGGGCGGAGTCGGGGCACGGCCGGGTGTTCTGCAGGGGAGACAGCCACGCGGTGGCGCCGGGGAGCCTGGTGCTGGTTCCCCCGGGCGAGATGCACTACGGGCACTCCACGGGGGCGACCGGGTGGCGGTACGCCACCCTCGACCTGTCTCCCGCACTCCTCCGCGCCGCGAGCGAGGCCCTGGGCGGTCCGGGCGGCCGGGTGCCGGACTTCGACTGGGTCGCCACCACGGACCCCGGCCTGGTCGTCCGCTTCGCGCGCTGGGGGCTCCCCCCGGACCACGAGGTGCTGGAGAAGGAGGTCCTCCTGGCGGAAGCGGTCTCCGAGCTGCTGGCCCGGAGCGCGGCCGGGCCTCCTCTCCCCGCGGCGGGCCGCGAGCGCCGCGCGGTCGACCGGTCCGTGGACTTCCTGGAAGCACACTTCGCCCGCGGCGTCCCGCTGGACGAGCTGGCGCGGGAGAGCGGGCTGAGCAAGTTCCACCTGGTGCGCGCCTTCAAGCGCCGGATCGGCCTCCCCCCGCACGCCTACCAGACGCGGCTCCGCGTCTCCCACGCCATGGCCCTCCTCCGCGCCGGGCGGAGCATCTCGCACGCGGCGTACGCGGCCGGGTTCGCCGCGCAGAGCCACCTGCACCGCCACTTCAAGCGGATCCTCGGCGTGACGCCCGGCGAGTACGTCCGCCGGGCATCGCGAGGGCCGCCCTCCGGAGCAAGAACGTAGAACAAGAACGTTGAATACGGGGAGCGCCCCGGAAGTTATCCTGTCCCGCACGGGCCCGTTCCGAGGTCGTGAACCACCTTCCCCCTTTCGGACGGAGGATCTCCATGCGTTTCCATCGTTCCGCCGCGGCTCTCGCCGCGCTCACGCTGCTCGCCGCCTGCCAGGACGACCCCGTCGTCGCGCCCGCGGCTCCGGACGACCCCGCACCGGCGGTGGAAGCCGGCATCACCGACCCCGCCAAGGGCCCGGTCCTCACCGGGTACGTGCTGGGCGAGGACGGGACGCCCACCGCCATCGGCTACCAGGTGGTCAACGGCCACGCCGTCTGGGACGGCGACATCGGCCTGGGCCCGGCGGACAGGATCGCGCGCACGCCCGAAGAAGCGCTGCGCCGGAAGGACGCCGACGGGCTCGTCCCCCGCCTCGCCCTTCACTCCACCGGAGGGTCGTTCTGGGCCGGCTCCAACGGCGTGATCCCGGTCCGGCGGGTGTTCAACCCCACCAACCTCACCTCTGCGCTGAGCCAGATCGAGCAGCAGGTGCCCGGGATCGACTTCGTGGAGTACACCGGCCAGTCCCACCACATCGTGGTCTACAACGGCAGCGGGTCCAACTACTACGGCGGCTGCTACAGCGGGGCGTGCGAGGTCTACATCGGGAGCAGCGGCGCCTCCAAGGCGCTGATCATGCACGAGTTCGGGCACGCGCTGGGGTTCCAGCACGAGCACCGGCGCTGCGACCGGAACAGCCACATCCGCATCCTCGACACCAACCCCTATCCGGGAGAGTTCGCCGTCACCTGCGGCTGGACGCAGATGGGAGGGTACGACCTGAACTCGATCATGCACTACAACTCCCGCGAGTTCAACCGGCTCCACTTCACCGACTGGAACGGGAACGCGGTGCAGGGCTACTGGGGGCGCACCACGCTCTCCGCGGGCGACGTGAGCGCGTGGCGCTCGGTCTACCCGGGCGGCGGCGGAGGCGGCACCGGGACGTCGGGCACCACGGCGTGCACGGGGGGCTACTGCGGACCGTACAACCTGCGCGCCGGGCCGGGGACGGGATACGCCGTCACCGGGAGCCTCAACGGCGGCGTCTCGGTGAGCATCGTCTGCCAGTCGAACGGGACGAGCCACACCGGCCCCTGGGGGACCACCAGCCTGTGGAACAAGCTGGGCGGCGCGAACGCCGGGAAGTGGATCAGCGACGCCTTCGTCTACACGGGCAGCAACGGCATGGTGGCGCCACAGTGCTGACCTGAACGACCGCGCCGGGCCGGAGGGGGATCCGGCCCGGCGCGGTGGTGGGGAAGTACTCGGCTTCCCTACCCGGGGATCAGGCAGCGCTCCATGCATTCCATCCTTCCAGCAGGGACAGATCGGCACCCTGGGTAATCACGGCAGCGAGGGGCTCCAGCCATCCTGCATGTGGGTGCTGCCCCCGCTTCGCCTGCTCGATATTGAGAGAAAAGTCCCACTCCGAAGACCTGTGGCCTGCCTCCAGGAATCCCTTGAGTTCACCCAGCGTCGCGGCCTGCCGGGCGGCGGGTCCGTGCGCGAATGCGTAGAAAAGTAGTTCGATACGCAGTGCAAGGGAATCGTCCTGAAGCTCCATTTCCATGGCTTGAGATAGCAGGGTCAGTCCCTCAACGTCCCGGCCTAACCCGAGAAGAAATCCAGCAAAGTTGCCAAGGAGGTTCGCGTCCTCAGGATCCACCGCAAGCGCACGCCGGTAGTGCTCCTCCGCCCCATCGTAGTCCTTCCGGACGGTCCAGAGGAAGCTTGCGTAGTTGCCGAGGAGGTTCGCGTCCTCAGGATCCACGGCCAGCGCACGCCGGTGGTGCTCCTCCGCCCCATCGTAGTCCTTCCGGATCATCTCGAGGAGGACCGCGTAGTTACCGAGGACGTTCGCGCGCTCAGGATCTACAGCCAGAGCGCGCTGGTAGCTCGCCTCCGCCCCATCGTAGTCCTTCCGGATATCGCTGAGAAAGACCGCATAGTTGCCGAGGTTGGTCGCGTGCTCAGGATCTACGGCCAGAGCACGCCGATAGTGCTCCTCCGCCCCATCGTAGTCCTTCCGGACGGTCCGGAGGAAGTTCGCGTACTGACCAAGGAAGTTCGCGATCTCAGGATCTACCGCCAGAGCATGCCGGTAGTGCCCCTCCGCCCCATCGTAGTCCTTCCGGGCGGTCCAGAGGAAGCTCGCATAGTTGCCGAGGTGGTTCACGTGCTCTGGATTCAGCGCCAGAGCACGCCGGTAGCGCTCCTCCGCCCCATCGTAGTCCTTCCGGATCATCTCGACGAAAGCCGCGTAGTTGCCGAGAATGTTCACGTTCTCAGGATCTACAGCCAGAGCGCGCTGGTAGTGCTCCTCCGCCCCGTCGTAGTCCTTCCGGATGTTCTTGAGGAAGAGCGCGTAGTTGCCGAGGTTGTTCGCGTGCTCGGGATCCAGAGCCAGGGCGCGCCAGAAGCGCTCCTCTGCACCGTCGTGGTCCTTCCGGATATCGGTGAGAAAGACCGCGTAGTCGCCCAGCAACTGGACCGACGATGGAAACTGGCTCAACCCGCGTCGGTAGATCGCGTCCGCCTGGTCGGGATCGTCTTTTTCGAGGCGCATCGCCTCGAGGCTGACGGCTCGCCAGTTGGGGAAGGATTGATCGGTTCGCTTCACCGCCTCCTTCAGTGCGGGTGCGTCCGGAGCGGCATCCGGGAGTGCCGTGATCCGCCCCGACAGCTCCTTGTACGTGCTCGTGTATCGCTCGAAGACGTCCTCGAACCGTTTCCGCTCGGGGTGGGGAAGGTCGAAGGCGTCGCGGACGAGAAGCATGAACTCGTCGAAGTCGCCCTTCTCCACCCAGATCGCGTCCCGGCTCTCCAGCCATTCCCGTAGTCTGCACACCGGCTCCTGCCCGCTCACCCAGTAAACACCCAGGGGGAGCGCCTCGGGAGAGAGCTTCTCCAGCATCCGCGCGATCCCCTGGTCGTTCCCGCCGTAGCCGATGAAGACGATCCCCCGGTCGCCGAGCAGGGGACGGACCTGCTTCTCGATCCCCGCCTGGAGGCGCTCCGTCTCCTCCGAGGTGTTCTGCGGTGTCAGCCGGTTGTCCCCGTGCAGCTTCACCACAAGCGGGCGGGTCCGCGTCGGGCGGATGAACGACGCCAGCGACTCGTGGTGGATGATCAGCGGGCGCGCCTTGGTGAACAGGTAGAGCGCGTCCGCCACCAGGTCGTCGAAGTTGGTGGTGAGCGCCACGTTGAACGCCCCGCCCTCCATCGCCATCAGGCTCGCCAGCGTCGCGTACCCGAAGCCGGGGAACCTCCCCTCGCACAGTCGCTCGATCTCCCGCTGCCGGTCCTCCGCGTGGAGGAACAGCCTCTCCATCACCGCACCGTAGCTGGCTCCGGGAGAGGCCCGATCGAACTCCGGGAACTCCTCGCGGGCCCACTCATCGTGGTCGTGGCGGTGCGGCGCCCGGTACCCTCTCAACCTCGGAAGCCAGTGATCCCGCACGAGACCGCCGGCCGCGGGGATTCCGGAGGTGACGGAGCACCCGGCTCCCAGGAAGAAGGCGAAGCGCTTGTCCGATTCGCGGCTGGTGTCCCTCAGGCGCCGGGCGAACTCGTCGGCGGTGATCTTTCGGAGTGGCATCGGGATGAGGAGGGGGACGCGAAGGAGGGCGGACGGGGGAAGGTCATTCCCTGTCGCCTTCAATCTGCGGCGCCCCCGCCCCGGCAAGCAAGCGTCCGCCCGGGGCGCCCCGCGGGCCCTTCCAATCCCGTCACCTGGCCCGCCCCTTGCTCCTGTGTGGAAGCAGACGTTTCGCAATCCGCACACCTCCATCGCAGAACCCAGTGGCAGCCGCAACCGCCCCGATCACCGCCGAGGCGCTCCGGAGCACGCTCCGCGACCGCTTCGGTCTCGAAGACTTCCGCCCCGGGCAGGAGCAGGTCATCCGCGCCGTCCTCGACGGCAACGACGCGATCACCGTGATGCCCACGGGCGCGGGAAAGTCGCTGATCTACCAGCTCCCCGCCCTCCACCTCCCCGGCCTCACGCTGGTGGTCTCGCCCCTCATCGCGCTGATGAAGGACCAGACCGACAAGCTGGAGGAGCTGGGGGTGGACGCCCTCACCATCAACTCGGGCCTCAGCCAGCGCGAGCAGACCGCGAACGAGAAGGCGGTGGGGCGAGGCGAGGGGAAGATCCTCTACGTCACCCCCGAGCGCTTCCGCGACCGCGACTTCTTCGACCTCCTGCTGGAGCGCACGGTTTCGCTCTTCGTGGTGGACGAGGCGCACTGCGTCTCGCAGTGGGGGCACGACTTCCGGCCGGATTACATGATGCTGGGCGCCATCGCGGAGCGGCTGGGCCGCCCGCCGATCCTCGCGCTCACCGCCACCGCCTCGCCCGAGGTGCGCGACGACGTGGCCCACCAGCTCCGCATGCGCGATCCGTTCGTGCTGGTGACCGACCTGGTGCGGCCCAACCTCTTCTTCGAGGTGCTCCCCACCGTCAACGAGTCGGAGAAGGACGCCGCCCTCGACCGCATCCTCCGCAACGCGACGGGAACGGGGATCGTGTACGTCGCCACGGTCAAGGAAGCCGAGCGGATCCACGAGGAGTTCTCGGAGCGGCACGCGCTCGCCCTGTACCACGGCAAGCTCCCGGCGAAGGAGCGGCACGAGGCCCAGGAGAAGTTCATGGCGGGCGAGGTGCGGGCGGTGGTCGCCACCAACGCCTTCGGGCTGGGGATCGACAAGCCGGACATCCGCTTCGTGGTCCACTACCACTTCCCCGGCTCGCTGGAGGCGTACTACCAGGAGGCGGGGCGCGCCGGACGCGACGGGGAGGCTTCCCGCTGCACCGTCCTGTACCGGGTGGAGGACCAGGCGGTGCAGGGCTACTTCCTGGGGGGGAAGTACCCGGACATCACCGAGGCCGCGCAGGTGGCGCGGGTGGTCAACGCCATGCCCCCGGAGGAGCCGCGCGACCTGGACGAGATCGCGGAGCAGGCGGACATCCCGCGGCGGAAGGCGCGCATCGTCCTCACGCTCCTGAAGCGGCACGGGATGGTCCGCGAGCACCGGGGCGGCGGCTGGGAGCGGCTGGCCCCCGACGTGACCACGGCCGACCTGAGCCGCGAGCTGATCGACTACGAAGAGCGGCGTCGGCGCGACCGTGAGAAGCTGGAGGTGATGATCCGCTACTGCCGCACCGCGCGGTGCCGCACGCGGATGATCCTGGACTACTTCGGCGAGGAGCACCCGGACGACTTCCGCTGCGGCCACTGCGACAACGACGCGGCGCCGGCCTTCGTGGTGGCGGCGGTCTCCGTCGCGCCGGACGAGGCGGAGCCGGTGCTGGCCGCGGCTACCGGGTCCGAGGACCAGCCGCACGCGCTCTGGGCGGGCGAGGAGGTCCGGCACGAGACGTTCGGGGAGGGGGTGGTGCTGGAGGTGGTCACCGACCGGGCCGAGGTGGACTTCGCGGGGCACGGCACGCGGACGGTACGGCTGGAGTTCCTGGAGCGGGTCTGAGCGGCGCCACCACTGTGCGGCGGAGGGGCTGAAGACGAGCAGGGATCACGGCATGGAGGCGCGGATCCGGGGACCCGGGACCGGCGGCAACCCTCCGGCCGCGTGGAGGGACTCCCGCAGTTGAGGCTACACGACAAACAAAACAAGGGGGAGCCTGTGATCGGCTCCCCCTTTGGACTCTCGCGACTTCCCGACGCCCGGGAAGTCACCCCATGGCCAGGAGCTTCTGTTTCTGGCTCTGGAACTCCTCATCGGTCAAGCCGCCAGCCGTCTTGAGATCCATGAGCACGCGAAGCCGCTCCGTTACGTCCACCGGGCCGGCGGAGGCCGTGCTCGCCACGTTGACGACGATGTTCTGCGGCTGCGCGACCACGGGCGTCATCCCGCCATTGTACTTCAGGTTGAAGTTGGCGTCGCTCATCGTGAAGTAGACGATCGCCTCCACGAGCGCGATTACGGCCGGGACGAACGTCCAGCAGAACACGAGGTAAAGAGCGCCCTGGAGCGGCCGATCGAGATAGAACTTGTGTACCCCGAGACCTCCGACGAGCAGGGCAAGTATTCCGGCGGTCGTCTTCGACTTCATGGTATTCCTTTCGCTCAATGGGAGAGTTCGCCCAGTCGGGTGTCGAGATCCCGGGGCACAGGGAGGGATTCGGTGAAATAGAAGAATTCGCCCGTCTGCGGATCGAGGTCTTCCGTGATCATGTCGCGAGACCGCATGAGCGCCAGCACGCACAGCACCCGCTCCTCCGGCCATCCGCTCCGTTCGGTGATCCACCCGATGGTCTGCCGGGTGTCTCGCCTGCCCAGCAGCACCCGGAGGTCCGCAATGTACGCATCGGCCTCGGAGCCCAGGCTCACTGCATACCGCAACTCTGGACGACGCGCCAGGTAGGCCTTAGCCACCCCGACAGCGAGCAGTCCGGCCCCCAACGGGGCGAGCATCCCTCCATGAAGGAAGGCCGCGACGGGGTTTTCCAGCACCCCCTGGACTACGTTGATCACGGTACCTGCGGCGGTCAGAACGCCCCCGGCGCCGATCAGCACGGGAGGACCGAAGGGGATCCGGTCGAGCAAACGGATGACCGGGACGTTCCCCGGCTGCCGCAGCCCCCGTTCGGTCGAGCCCGCCACGGGGGCCGACGGGTCATCAATGACTACGTTGCGACCGTCGATGGAAATGTTGCCCACACGGAGACGCGACATGGGATCGCTCCCTACTTTGTCAGGTGCAAACGCTGGTATTCGGGGAGGATCTTACAGGAACCCGGGCAGGCACTGGATCGACGCACGAGAGGGGGATGCTGCTCGGTGCACAATATGCACGACTGGCGACCACGTGTCAACCGAGGCGGATACTCTGCCGACAAAATCCTCTATCTCCCGAGAGGATCGACACCGACTCACGAAGTCTTTAACTACGCTTCGGCCGGAATGAAATCCAGCCAGGTCCGACCGATATGGAGCAAGATGGAACCGCCGCAGGCATGCTGCCTGCGGCGGTTCCTCCATCCCTCGATCAGAGTCAGGCTACACCCGTTTATCTGCGCCGCAGCGCCCGCCCGGGCCGCGCCCCCGTCACCTCCCCGTTCCGCACCACCGGGGTGCCGTTGACGATGACGTGCCGGATCCCCACCGGCGTCTGCACCGGCTCCTCGAAGGTGGCGCGGTCGCAGACCGTGTCCGGGTCGAAGAGCGTGAGGTCGGCGTACATCCCCTGCTTCAGCACCCCGCGGTCGTCCAGCCCCACGCGCGCGGCCGGGAGCGCGGTGAACTTGCGGACCGCGTCCTCCATCGTGACGACGTTCCTCTCCCGCACGTAGCGGCAGAGGATCCGCGGGAAGGAGCCGTAGGCCCGCGGGTGCGGCTTCCCCGTGATGGTGGAGTCCGCGGCGCGCGCGCCCGCGTCGATCCCCACGCTCACCCAGGGCTGCTTCATCGCGTACTCGATGTCCTCCTCCGACATGGAGAAGTAGATGGCCGAGGTGGACGCATCGTCCGCCAGGAGCACGTCGAAGAGCGCGTCCACCACCTCCTGTCCGCGTGCGCGCGCGACCTCGTCGAGGCGCATCCCCTGGTACTTCTTCAGCGAGTCGGTGCCCACGCCGGCGATCATCACCCCGTTGGGGCCGCCCGCCGAAGTTCCGATCCGCCAGTCGGAGCCGCCGCCGTCCTCCCCGCCCAGCTCCTCCCGCAGCCGGGCCCGGGTGACGGGATCGCGGAGACGGGCCAGGAGCGAGTCGTTGCCGCCCGCGTGGGCCCAGTTGGGGATGATGGCGTCCAGCCCCGTCCCGGACGCCGGGTACGGGTACTGGTCGGCGCTCACGTCCACGCCGCGCGCCCGCGCCGCCTCGATGGCCGCCACCGCCTGCGGCATCTTCCCCCAGTTGGGCCGTCCGGACGCCTTGAGGTGGTGGACCTGGACCCAGGTCCCCGCCCCCTCGCCGATGGAGATGGCCTCCTCGACCGCCTCCACCAGGCGATCGCCCTCCGAGCGGATATGCGAAGCGTACCCGCCCCCGTAGCGAGCCGCCACCTTCGCCAGCTCGGTGATCTCCTCGCGCGAAGCGAAGGAGGCGGGGGCGTAGATCAGTCCGCTGGAAAGGCCGATCGCCCCCTGCCGCATGGCCTCGGCGACGTGCCCCTTCATGCGCTCCAGCTCTTCCGGGGTGGGAGCCCGGTCCGCGTCCCCGAGAACCGCCCGGCGCACCGAGCCCACGGTGACGAAGGTCCCCAGGTTGATGGCGGGACGCGCCTCCTCCAGCGCGCGGAAGTACCCGTCGAGGTCGCGCCAGGTGACCCGGTCGCGGGTCCCGCCCAGCTCGCGCAGGGTGTTCTCGTTCACGGGGACGACGCTGGTCACCTCGCCCGTGACCTCGGAGGTGATCCCCTGCGTGATCTTGGAGATCGCCCGCCCGTCGCGGAGGAGCGGGTACTCGGAGTGCCCCAGCATGTCGATGAAGCCCGGCGCGACGATCAGCCCCGTGGCGTCGATGGTGTCCCGGGCCTGCGCGCCGGGAAGGAGCCCCACCGCGGCGATGCGGTCGCCGCGTAGCGCCACGTCGCCCCGGTACCAGGGGCTCCCGGTACCGTCCACGATGCGTCCGCCGCGGATCAGCAGGTCGTAGGTCGGAGAGGGCCCCGCCGCCCCGGCGCCCGGGTGGGCGGCGCATGCGGCGAGGGAGACGAGCGCGAGCGATACGAATGCGGATCGGAGCGTGTGCATGACGGAGGCGTGAGGGTCGGCGGAAACACGGTCCGGAGGAACCGGGAGGAGACACAGGGCCGCGGGGCGGCCCCGGGACGGGACCCTCCCGCAGCCCTGCGACGGCGTCAGGCGGGAACCAGCAGCGCGCGCGCGAAGCGGAGCGCCCCGGCCACGGCGTCCGCCACCGGGGGCACCACCCGGAACACCGGGTCCGCGTCCACGAGGGCGCGCCGCACGAGGTCCGAGTACAGCGCCGTCCCCAAGACGCCCCCGTGGAACACCACCGGGACCTCTCCGGCCCAGGATTCCAGCCGGCCCCGCAGCGCGACGGCGTGCTCGGCCAGCGCCCGCGCCTCCGTCGCGACGATGCGGAGCGCCACCTCGTCGCCCCCTTCGGCCGCGCGGATCACGTGCGAGGCGAGCGCGGCGATCTCCGACTTCGCGGCGCGCCCCGCCCAGGGCGGGATCCCGCGGGCGTCGTCCACCCCCAGCAGCTCCAGGAAGAGGGGGAGGAGCCGCGTCGCGTCGCCCCGGCCGTCCACGGCGCGGAGCGCGGCGACCAGGCCCGCCCTGCCGATGGCGAACCCGCTCCCCTCGTCCCCCACCACCATCCCCCACCCCCCGCACCGCTCAAGCCGCCCGTCGGAGCCCCGGGCGTACGCCACGGACCCCGTCCCGGCGATGAGCAGGACCCCCGCCCCGCCGTCGAGCGCGCCTTCCAGCGCCGTCTCGCCGTCCGTGACGACCTCCACCCGCTCCGCGACCCCCGCGGCGAGGAGCGCCGCCCGTACGGCCTCGCGCTCCGCCCGGTTCCCCACGCCGGCGAGGCCGGCGCAGAGGACGGCCGGGGCGCCGGTGATCCCGGCGTCGCGCACGGCCTCGCGCACCACGGAGGCGACCACCTCCGCCGCGGCGGCGGGGTTCCGCGGGTCCACCAGCCCCGCGGGCCCCGAGCGCCGGATCCACTCGTTCCCCTGTTCGTCGGAGAGGGCCACGAGGGTCTTGGTGCCCCCCCCGTCGACCCCCACCAGGATTCGCCCGCTCAAATCAGCCCGCTTCCCCTTCGCGGTCCGCCCCACCGGCCGACTGCGCGATCCCGGGGTGGTCGGCGGCGCGGCGGTAGCGCGGCGGCGCGGCGAGCTGGGCCGTGGAGATGGTCTCGGTCTCCAGCGGCTCCCCGTTCCGGCGCACCACGTACGCCTCCATGGCGTAGTACTCGGGGAGCCCCAGCCGGTCCACGATGCGGGCCGTCTCGGTGTTGCGCTCCTGCACCCGCTGCCAGAACTCGCGCTCGTCCTGTCCCGGGAACGGAGCCCGGTCCTTCTGGCTCTGGTGCTTGAAGATGGCGAGCGTCTTGGTGGTCAGCTCCTCCTCGGACATGGGCACCAGGACGTCCGCCTCGGAGACGGCCCACTCCTGCCACGCGCCACGGTAGTACCACACCTCCGGCGCCTCGCCCGAGTACTGCTGGAGCGCCAGCTCCACCGCCTGCAGGCACATGCGGTGCGTGCCGTGCGGATCGGAGAGGTCGCCGGCCACGAAGATCAGCTCCGGCCGCTCGCGCTCCAGCAGCTCCAGGGTGATCTCCACGTCGCGCGGGCCGATGGGATCCTTGCGGACCTTCCCCGTCTGGTAGAAGGGGAGGTTGAGGAAGCAGGCCTGGTCGCGCGTCATGCCGAAGGTCTCGATCCCGGAGACCGCCTCCGCCTCGCGGATGCGCTGCTTGATCTTCAGCACCTCGTCGATGTCCACCTGCCCGGGGCGCTTCTTCGCCAGGAACGTCTCGACCCGGTCCGCGAACTCGGCCACCGCGCCGTCCGTGATGTGGAAGTCGCGGTCGAAGCGCCGCAGGAAGTCGAGGTAGCGCCGCACCTCGTGGTCGAAGACCGCGATGTTCCCCGAGGTCTGGTAGGCGACGACGATCTCGTTGTCGTTCTGATGGAGCTTGTTGAGGATCCCCCCCATGGAGATCACGTCGTCGTCCGGGTGCGGGGAGAAGACGACGATGCGCTTCCCGCTGGGGAGACGGCTCCGGCCCCGCACCTTGGAGAGGAGGGAGTTGAACACCTCCCCGTTCAGGGGCCCGGCCGAGCCGTAACGCGCCACCAGCGCCGAGAGGTGGTGCTCCCGGTAGTCGCTGGTGTCCAGCTTCAGGATGGACTTCCCGGTCATCTGGCTGAGCCAGATCACCGCCTCGATCTCCCGCTCCCGGTCCCACTTCACCTCGCCCACCACCCACGGAGTCTTGATGCGGGTGAGTTCCGCCGCCGCCGCGGGATCCAGGTAGAAGGTGCTGTTGGGGTGCCGCTGCAGGTAGGTGGCCGCCACGTCCGGGTCCGGCTCGCCCTCCACGGCCCGCCGCACGATGGCCGCCTTGTGCTCGCCGGTGGCGATCAGGGCGATCTCGCGCGCGTCGAGGATGCTCGCCACGCCCATGGTGATGGCCTCCATGGGGACGTTGTCCTCGCCGAAGAAGTCGGCGGCGGCGTCGCGGCGGGTCACCGTGTCCAGGGCGATGAGGCGGGTCCGGGACTCCACGCCCGAGCCGGGCTCGTTGAAGCCGATGTGGCCCGTCTTGCCGATCCCCAGGATCTGGAAGTCGATCCCGCCCACGTCGCGGATCGCCTGCTCGTACCCGCGGCAGAACTCCTCCACCTCCTCGCGCGGGATGTCGCCGCGCGGGATGTGGACGTTCTCGGGCCGGATGTCGATGTGCTCGAAGAGGTTCTCCCACATGTACCGCTGGTACGAGTGGATGCTCTTCGGGTCCATCGGATAGTACTCGTCCAGGTTGAAGGTCACGACGTCGGAGAAGTCGAGCCCTTCTTCCCGGTGCATGCGGATCAGCTCGCGGTACACCCCGATGGGGGTGCTGCCCGTCGCCAGGCCGAGCACGGGGGTGCCGCCCGCTTCCCGCTTCGCCTTCATTACCTCGGCGATGCGCCGGGCGATGGTGCGGGCGATCTCGTCGTACTCGACGATGACCACGGGAACACGCTCTCGGACTTGCGCCATGATATCGCTACCTCGCTAGGAATTCTCGTGTATGGACCGATCCGTCCGGCCTGCGCGGCCGTTCCGGACCTCGCGCACAAGATGTGCCCTCGCCCTTCCGCCCGGCGGGCTCCCCCCCGACGCCGGGCTTCCGCCGCTACTCGTCGTTCCTCCGCGCCTCCCAGTCGATCAGCGGCGCGTCCGCCACCGCCTCCTGCACCGCGTCGGCGACCGAGCGGCGGAAGGGGACGTGCTTCTGGTTTTCCGCGGTGGGGTTCACCCGGTTCGTGAGGAGGAGCACGAACACTCCCCGCTCCGGGTCCACCCACAGGGAGGTCCCCGTGTACCCGGTGTGCCCGAAGCTGCGCGCCCCGAAGAAACGACCCGTGCTCGACCGGCCGGAGGGGGTGTCCCACCCCAGCGCGCGGCTGGACCCCGGGAACTGCGGCGCCGTCCAGCGGGCGACGGTCTCCGGCCGGACGATGCGGACGCCGCCGTACTCCCCGCCGTTCAGGAGCATCTGCGCGAACACCGAGAGGTCGCGCGCGGAGGAGAAGAGCCCCGCGTGCCCCGCCACCCCGCCGATCGCCCAGGCGTTGGGGTCGTGCACCTCGCCGTGGATGAGGCCCCCGCGGCGCCCGTCCACCTCCGTTGCGGCGATGCGGGGCCGCAGCGTGGCGGCGGGACGGAACCCGGTGTCGTGCATCCCCAGCGGACGGAAGATCCGCTCCTCCGTGAACCGGTCCAGCGTCTGGCCGGTGACGCGCTCGATCACCCGCTGCAGGAGGATCAGGTCCCAGTCGCTGTAGACGGTCTGCGTGCCGGGCTCGTACCGGAGCGGGCGCGCGTCGATCTGCCGCAGGAACTCCGCCTGTCCCGAGAAGTTGAGGTAGAGCGGAGCGAACGACTCGAAGCCGCCCCGGTGCGTGACGACCTGCCGGACGGTGATCCGGGCCTTGGCCGAGTCGGTGATCTCCGGCACGTAGTAGGCGATGGGACGGTCGAGGTCCAGCCGCCCCTCGTCCTCCAGGATCATCGCCGCCGTGGTGGTGGCGACCACCTTCGTGAGCGACGCCAGGTCGAAGAGGGTACTGTCGGTCACCGCCGGCGACCCGGGGGCCCAGTCGATGGCGCCGTACCCCCGCAGGTGCACCAGCCGTCCGTACCGTCCCGCCGCGACCGAGACCGCCGACGCCGCGCGGTCGCCGATGGCCGCGCGCGCGAGCGAGTCGATCCGCGCCGGGAGGTCGGCCGCCATCCCCACCTCCCCCGGGGTGCCGGAGGTCAGCACGCTCACCGCGGGGAGCCGCGCCGGGGCCGGCGGTGGTGGAGGCGCGACCGGGACGCAGGCCGCGGCGACGAGTGAGGCGTGCAGCGCCACGAACGACGCAGCGAACCGCTTCCGGCTCCGAACCATCGGTCCTCCCATGTGGATCCCCTTTCTTCCTTCTTCATTCGTCATCCTGCGGACCCCTCCGGATCCCCTCCCCCCGCCGCAGCGTGGGAGGGATCGAGATGGGGAGCGTGCCGGTGATCTCCGCCCGCCCGGCGAGCGCGCGCGCCGCGGCGCGCTGGCTCGCCTCGCCGCCCCCCCAGGCCAGGAGGTAGGCGGGGACGGAGGGATGGGCGGAGAGGAGGTACGGGTTCCCGAACGTCACGGCCACCACCGGCTTCCCGGCCGCGGAGAGGGCCTCCACGAAGCCGGGGAAGCCGCCCTGGGCGCTCACGGTGCCGCGGTTCTCGCGCGGCACCACGTACGCGGAGGCGACGATCACGTCCGCCGAGTCGGCGCGGCGCCGGAGCGCCTCGAACTCTGCGTCGGAGGTGCGGTCGTCCACGCGGGCGGAGGAGACCCGTGCGCCGGAGGCTTCCAGCTCCCGGTCGAAGGCGCGTCCGGCCGTGAGGTTGGCGGTCTCCGCGTAGGTCACGGAGAGCACCCGCCGGGCGCCCGTCGGGAGCGGGACGAGTCCCCGCTCGTCGCGTGCCAGCGTGATGGAGCGGCGGGCGACCTCCTCCGCGACGGCCCGGTGGGACCGCGTTCCCACCCGCCCGGCCACCGCCTCCAGGCTCACCCGACGCTCCCCGGGGAGCCCGGCGCGCGCCTTGGCCTCCAGGATCCGCCGCACCGACCGGTCGATCCGCGCCTCCGGGATCCGCCCGGATCGCACCGCGCCCACCACCGTCTCCACCGCCTCCGCCACGTCGCGCGGCATCAGCAGGACGTCGGCGCCCGCCTCCACGGCCAGCACCAGCGGCTCGGTGGCCCCGTAGCGCCGCGCGACGCCGCCCATGGTCATGGCGTCGGTGAACACCAGCCCCCCGAAGCCCAGGTCGCCGCGGAGCACGTCGGTGACGAAGTGCTTCGAGACCGAGGCGGGAGGCGCGTCCTCCCCCTCGACCCCGGTGACGGCGATGTGCGCGACCATCACCCCGTCGATCCCGGCCCGCACCGCCTCGCGGAAGGGGACCAGCTCCACCGCGTCCAGCCGCGCCCGGTCCGCCGGGATCACGGGAAGGGCGATGTGCGAGTCCGTCTCGGTGTCGCCGTGCCCCGGGAAGTGCTTGGCGGTGGTCATCAGCCCGCCGGCCCTCGCACCGCGGACGTACGCCGCGCCCAGCCCGGCCACGCGGGCGGGGTCCTCGCCGAACGAGCGGGTGTTGATGATGGGGTTGGCGGGATTGGAGTTGACGTCCAGCACCGGCCCGAAGGTGAGGTGAACCCCCACCGCCCGCGCCTCCGCCGCCAGGATTCGTCCAGTCTCGAAGGCGAGGGAGTCGGAGCCCGCGGCGCCCAGCGCCATGACCGGCGGGAACACGGTGCCGCCCCCCTGCGGGAGGAGGTGCGGCAGCGAGTAGACGCCGGCGAGCCGCATCCCCGGCCCGTTCTCCATGTCCGCCGTGACCAGGAGCGGCACGCGGGCGAGCTTCTGGAGTTCGTTGAGCTTGGCGGCGTAGCTGTGCGGGAGCCCGACCGAGAGGATGAGCCCGCCGACCCCGTCGTCCCGCACCCACCGGGCCAGCGCCTCGAACTCCGGCGAGTCCGTGGACACGTACTCCCCCCCGACCCACGGCATCACCATCTGCGCCACCTTCTGGCGCAGCGTGAGCGAGGCCAGGGTCCGCTCGACCCAGGCCCGGTCGCCGGGGCCCGGCTCCGCGAGGGGGCCCGGCGCGGCGCCGGGTAGGGACGGCGCGGAAGCCGCCTGCGTGCCGGGCGCGCAGGCGGCGAGCACCACCACCGCCGCGCCCCGGAGGAACGCGGCCGTACGGCGGGAACGGAACATCAAGTCTCCGACAGGGTCAGCATGGCTTGTTTCCGGTATCGTACGCCCGTCCGACAGGGGAGTCAAGGCGACCTCCCCGCCGTCATACGTTCCGTCCGCATGCGGCCCGCCACGCCACGTTTTCGCGAGCGGCGCCGCCTCGCGGGGAGGCTCCGGGCGGGGTTATGTTCCGCGGGCGCGCGTCCCGGCGGCGCACCGTTCCCAGCTCCAGAACCCGCACGGACCCGAGATGACCCGACCGACCCTCGCCTGCCTCGCGCTCCTCGCCGCCGCCTGCGCGCCGGCCGCATCGCCCGCGTCCCCGCCCGCCGCGGCCATCGAAGTCCGGCCGGGCGTGGAGGTGTTCCTGGCGGACCCGCCGGCGGCGGTGAGGGGGAAGCGGGTGGGGCTCGTCACCAACCAGACGGGCGTGGACCGCGCCGGGACGCTCACCATCGACCGGCTGGCCGCCTCGGGCGAGGTCGAGCTGGTGGCGCTCTTCTCCCCGGAGCACGGCATCCGCGGCGCCGCGGCACCGGGCGAGAAGGTGGCCTCCGGCACGGACGAGCGCACCGGCCTGCCCATCCACTCCCTCTACGGCGACACGCGCAGGCCCACTCCGGAGATGCTGGCCGGCGTGGACGCGCTGGTCTTCGACATCCAGGACATCGGCGCGCGACCGTACACCTACGTCTACACCATGGCGCTGGGGATGCAGGCCGCGGCGGAGAAGGGGATCCCGTTCGTGGTGCTGGACCGCCCGAACCCCATCGGCGGGACGATGGTGGAAGGGGGGCTGCTTGACACCGCGTTCGCCACCTTCGTGGGGATGTACCCCATCCCGGAGCGGCACGGCATGACGGCGGGAGAGCTGGCGCAGCTCTTCAACCGGGAGTTCGGGATCGGCGCGGACCTCACCGTGGTCCCGGCGGAGGGGTGGAGGAGGGAGGCGTGGTTCGACCGGACGGGGCTCCCCTGGGTGGCGCCCTCGCCCAACATCCCCCGGCTGGAGGCGGCGATCCACTACCCGGGGACGGTGTTCTTCGAGGGGACGAACCTCTCGGTGGGGCGAGGCTCCAGCCACCCGTTCGAGCAGGTGGGCGCGCCCTGGCTGGACGCGGAGGGGATCGCCCGGGAGATGAACATGCGCCGTCTCCCCGGCGTGCGCTTCGAGCCGGTGGCGTTCACCCCGCGCGAGCCGGGCGACCGGAGGTTCGCGGACCAGCCGGTGCGCGGCGTGCGCCTGGTGCTCACCGACCGGGACGCCTACCGCCCCGTCTCCACCTCGCTGGTGCTGCTGGAGACCATCTTCCGGCGGCACCGCGACGAGTGGGAGTGGGCGCAGGCGCACTTCGACCGGCTGGCCGGGACCGACCGGTTGCGGAAGGCGGTCGAGGAGGGCACCCTGGGGGAGTTCCTCCTCGACCGCGAGCTGGAGGCCGAGCGCTTCGCCGAGACGCGGAAGCCGTACCTGCTGTACCCGTGAGGGCGCGGACCTGCGTCAGAACCTCACGTCCAGGCGCGTCGTCCACTG
>Ga0180215_1000447_pt1 | contig 53190 bp, 54 predicted proteins | sample eDN3rd37CBELigBY_FD_128871 | JGI IMG/M metagenome (GOLD analysis project Ga0180215, IMG submission 128871) | Enriched backyard soil microbial communities from Emeryville, California, USA - eDNA 3rd pass 37_C BE-Lig BY (version 2) (version 2) | ecosystem: Environmental > Terrestrial > Soil >... | reverse complement strand
CTGCAGAAGCTCATTCGTACTCAGACCGTCAAGGGGTTCAGTGGCCAGCGCGGCGGACTGCTCAGCCATCCCCGCCACCACATCGCTCAAACGTTCGAACCCCACGCTTTCACGCTAGAGGCCACCACCGACAAAAAACCCCACCATGTGACCACTGAAACCAAAGAGACAAAAGAAAAATTAGAGACACATGAGGCGCCAAGCCGAGCGAACCCAGACGACGCGCACAATGCCGATTCCCCTTAGGGAACTTGTCATCGACGGCTTAAAGGCAGTGCAACTCAGCGACCTGCCGCCAATCTGACAGCCTGCCAACGGTCACGGTCCAATATGTCGCGTACACCTCTGAGGGCGTCGTAGCACACATTGCGGGGGTCAAACGCGAAGGTTCGCATATCGGATAAGACCTCAGTCACGATTCTGTGCGCATTCAGATCTTCTCGAGTGACTCGTTTGCTGCTCAAATGGGCCAGCTGCTTATCAATATTTCTCTTGACTTCTGGTCCGATCCGGCAGAGGGGCCCAGGAGTCGGTGGCTGCCAATTCGGAATAAAGTCACCGGCGAATACATCATCCCGGTATCGCCTGCTACGCGGGTCTCCCGTCAAGAAATCGTTCAACACTCGCGCATGCAGAAGTGCCGCCTCGAAGTTGACCGCCCAGGCGATCCGGATCGGATGGTCCTGACCATATTGGAGGGGCTTCAGTTCCCAGGCTTGTTCGTGCCCTGCCAAGCCGCCGCGAAGCATTGCGACCTCGTAGTAGAGATCCGTCTCTGCGATCCTTAGGAGGTCGTCCTTAGTGAGGTCCGGTCTAGTCACGGCGCGCAGGCTACGGCAGACCTGCACAAAAAACCCCGCCCATGTGACCACTGAAACCAAAGAGACAAAAGAAAATTCAGAGACACATGAGGCGCCGGGCGGGGGACATACGCAGACGCGGCGCACACCGGAGTGTGCGCCGCGTCTGAGCGGGTTATCGGGGCGGGACTAAACGTCAGCCGACGGGGATGGTGACGCAGCCGATGTTCGGCAGGCAGCCACTAGCACCGTCAGGGCCGGCCGAGCCACCGGGACCGTTCGGGGCCAGCGATCCGCTCGCACCACCGGGACCCGCGGAACCCTCAGGGCCACCGGGGATTACACCCTCAGCACCACCGAGATCAGCGGAACCCTGCGGACCGCCCGGGACGTTCACCTCCGCGCCGCCACCGGGTCCGGCCTCGACGTTGCCGATGCTCGCGCACGGCGTCCCGTCGGCGTTCAGGCACGGCGGCGGGGCCGGCTGCGCACCGGCAACGGGTGCGGCGGCGATGGCGGCGGCCGCGGCACCGGCGAACAACAGGGGCGTCATCTTCGTCAGCTTCACGTTCATGCCCAAAGGGCTACCCACCGCCGCACGCCCGCTAAACCGACTAAGCAAACGGCTTGGTCAACCGCGGCGGCAACAGCCGCATGATCTGCACCAGCGGCGCCCACGGCCACCACGGCACCGCGGCGCGGCCCGTCTCCCGCTCGATCGCGGCGACCATCGCCTTCACACCGGTTTCGTTGTCCACCATCAGCATCGTCGCGCCCGCCTTCGCGGTCATCTCCGATTCGATGTAGCCCGGCTCCAGCACGGTCACCTTGATCGGGCCGCGGGCGTACTCCGCGCGCAGCGACTCGCCCAGCGACGACACCCCGGCCTTGCTCGCCGCGTACGCCGCCTTCACCCCCGGCACTCCCTTGTTGCCCAGCACCGACGACACCAGCACCAGATGCCCGCCGCCCGCCTTGTGGAACATCTCCAGCGCCGTTTCGACCTGCACCAGTGCCGCAACGAGATTCGTCTCGATCGTGGCCTTGTTCGCCCACAGCTTGCCGGTCCCCAGCCGTGCGCCCTTACCGATGCCGGCGTTGACGATCACCCGGTCGATCCCGCCGAGTTCGTCGGACAGCGCCTCGAACACCTTCGGCACCTGCTCGTGGTCGTTGACGTCGAGCTGCACCACCGCCACCGTGATTCCGGGATGCCGCGCGAGCAGCTCCTGCTTCAACTCCTCCAGCCGCTCGGTGCGCCGGGCGCACAGCGCCAGGTCGCGGCCTTTGGCGGCGAATACGCGGGCCATCCCCGCGCCGAGCCCGGAGCTGGCTCCGGTGATCAGGATCTTCTGCCGAGTCACCCTCACAGGTTAGGTCAGCGCCGGTACCGCAAGAATGGGCACATGATCATGCCGCGCATGCTGGTATCCGCCCTGGTCGGCGCCGGGGTTGCGGCCTCGACGGCCACCGCCGCGGCCACCCCGACCGCCCCGCTGTACCCGCTGGTGGACGCCGCCGCCGAACGGCTGGCCACCGCCGACCCGGTGGCCGCGGCCAAGTGGATCAACGGCGGCCCGATCACCGACAAGCCGCGCGCCGACGCCGTGCTCGACGCGGTCGCCGCCGACGCCACCGCCCACGGCATCGACCCGCAGTACGTCCGCACCGTCTTCACCGACCAGATCGCCGCGACCGAGGGCATCCAGTACACCCGCTTCGGACAGTGGAAGTTCGATCCCGCCACCGCACCGACGGCGGCCCCGGATCTCACCGAATCCCGTTCCCGGATCGATCAGCTCAACAAGCTGATGGTCGACGAGATTGGAGCGCAATGGAATTCACTGCACGACCCGGCCTGCACTCAGGAGCTGGCCGCGGCCACCGAGGCGGTCGCCGCCGACCGCGGGCTCGACCCGCTCTACCGCCAGGCGCTGCAGAGCGCGACGCGCTCGTACTGTCTCACTTGAGCAGCTTCGACAGCCGCCGGTCGGCGAGCACCTTGCCGCCGGTCTGACACGTCGGGCAGTACTGGAACGACTTGTCGGCGAACGACACCTCGCGCACGGTGTCGCCGCACACCGGGCACGGCAGCCCGGTCCTGGCGTGCACCCGCAGACCCGAGCGCTTCTCCCCCTTCAGCGTCGCCGCCTGCTGTCCCACCGACCGGGTCACCGCGTCGGACAGCACGTTGATCATCGCGTCGTGCAGCGCGGACAGCTGCGCCGCGGTGAGCTTGCCCGCCGTCGCGAACGGGGAGAGCCGGGCGACGTGCAGGATTTCGTCGCTGTAGGCGTTGCCGATGCCCGCGATCACCTTCTGGTCGGTGATGACGTTCTTGATGCGCCCGGTCTGCCCGGCCAGCACCTCGGCGAGCTCCTCCGGCCCCAGCGACAGCGCGTCCGGTCCCAGCGCCGCGATCCCCGGCACCGCAGCGGGGTCGTCGACGAGCCACACCGCGAGCCGTTTCTGGGTGCCCGCCTCGGTGAGGTCGAACCCGCTGCCCTCCCCCAGGTGCACCCGCAGCGCGATCGGGCCCTTGCCCGGTTTCAGCGGGGTGGGCGCCAGCTTGTCCGACCACCGCAGCCAGCCCGCCCGGGACAGATGGGTGATCAGGTACAGGTCGTCGGCCTGCAGGCCGAGGTACTTGCCCCAGCGGTGGGCGTCGGTGACGATGCGCCCGTGCAGCGCGGTCAACGGTGGGTCGAACGTCTTGAGCACCGAGATCGCGGACACGTCGACGCGCTGGACGGTGCGCCCGACGGCGTGGCGACGCAGGTGGTCGGCGAGCGCTTCGACTTCGGGCAGTTCGGGCATGACTCCAGTGTGCCCGTCAGCTCCGCCGGACGAGGTCGGCTGTGACTAGTGAGAGCAGCCAGCTCACGATCGACAGCACGATCGCGGCCCAGATGGCCGTCCACCAGAAGTGGTCGATGTAGAGGCCCCAGTGCGTGGTGTGTTCAGTGATCCACGACGTGATCCACAGCATCAGTGCGTTGATGACGACGTGGATAAGGCCGAGCGTGAGGATGTAGAGCGGGATCGAGACGATCTGCACGATCGGTTTGATGACCGCGTTCACCACACCGAAGATCACCGCGACGACGAAGATGATGCCGATCTCGCCGAGCGTGGACTCGGCGCCGACGAATCCGATGCCGGGCACGATCAGCGTCACCACCCACAGAGCGAACCCGGTCAGTGCGGCACGCAGCAGAAACCCCGTCATGAAATCCATCCTGCCACGTCGGTCGGACCTGGACTCACGATGATTCGATTCCTTTTCCTACGAATCCGCTAGAGAAACAATTCTGTGCAGTCGGCGGCGATATCCCCGGCTGAAATCAGGAGGTTTCGATGGCACTGGTCGTGCTGATCACCGGTGCGACCGGTACCGCGTCCCGCGCGTACGCACTCGCCCGCTACACGGCTGAAGTCCTTGATACACAAGGACACACGACGGTGATCGTGGATCCCGGCCGGGTACCCGCCGACATCGTCAGCGCGGTGGCGGCGTCCGACGCCGTGGTACTGGTCAGCCCGGGCACCGTCCTAAACCTGCTCGCGCCCGGCGCGCTGTCCGGCAAGACGGTGCTGCCGGTGGTGACCGGTGAGACCCCGTCGAGCCTGGAAGCCGCGGAAACCGCTCTGCGGCCGGTGGTCTCGGCGCTCGGCGCCGATCAGATCCTGCGCGGCGCACACATCCCGGATCACGACCTGGAGAGCCACGGCTGCGGTGCGGTGCTGGCCCCCGACGCCGACGACGCGCTGCGGCTCGCGCTGGACGGCCTGTCGCCGGACCGGAGGTCCGCCGACGAGGACGACGCCCTGCTGATCTCCGCGGAGCAGGCGGTGGCCGGCCACGAGGCCGGGGCGCTGCTGCTCGACGTGCGCCGCGGCGACGACCGCGCCCACCAGATCGACGGCGTTCTCCATGTCGAGAAGGACCAGCTGGCAGAGTTTTTCGACCCCTCGTCGGCCAAGGCGCCGGCGGTACGGCCGGACCACCCGATCGTCGTGTTCTGCAACCGGGAACGCGGCTCGGCCAAGGCGGTCCGCCTGCTGCGCGCGCTGGGCTTCACCGACGTCCGCCACGTGCGCGGGGGATCCGCCGAACTGGCGCGTGCGCAACGGGACCGCTATGCGCATATCGGCTAAGTCGGACTACGCGCTGCGCGCGCTGGCAGATCTGGCGGCCAACTGGGAGGTGCCGCAGAGCGCGGAAAGCATTGCGGCGCGCCAGGACATCCCGCCGAAGTACCTGGAGGCGATCTTCACCGAGCTCGGCCGCACCCGGTTCATCCAGAGCCAGCGCGGCCACGGCGGCGGCCACCGGCTGCGGGTGGCGCCGGAGAACATCACGGTCGCCGACGTGGTGCGCGCGCTCAACGGTCCGCTGCTGACCGTGCGCGGCGAGTGTCCGGAGGACCTCGAGTACGAGAGCCGCTCGCAGGCACTGCAGTCCGTGTGGATCGCGGCCCGCGCGGCGCTGCGGGAGGTGCTGGAGGGCACCACCCTGGCCGACCTGGCCGCCGGACGGCTGCCCGACCGGATCACCGAACTGACCGCGGACCCCGATGCCTGGGTGTCCCGCATCAACATCTAGACGACAGGAGCAATTTCGTGACCTCGCTCGCCACCCCCACCACGGTGGCCGAACTCCGCGCCGTGGCCGACGAGCTGCTGCCGGAGATCGCCGCCGGCGCCGCCGACCGCGAACTGTATCGCCAGATGCCGTATGCGGAGGTCGCCCGGCTCTTCGCCGCGGGTCTCGGCACCTGGCGGGTGCCCGCGGAGTACGGCGGACCGAATTCAACGATCCGCGACCTGATCTCGTTCATTATCGATCTGGCCGCCGCCGACGCCAACATCGCGCAGGCGGTGCGTTCACACTTCGCGTTCGTCGAGCACCTGCGCCGGCTGCCCGACGAGGCGAAGCGGGAGCAGTGGTTTCGGCGCGTGCTGGCCGGCGACCTCTTCGGCCTGGCCAGCGGCGAGGTCGGCGGACCGCACGGGCAGATCACCACCCGGGTGACCCGCAGCGGCGACGGCTGGCGGGTCAACGGCGTGAAGTACTACAGCACCGGAACGCTGTTCGCGAACTGGATCAGTGTGCGCGTCGTCGACGAGAACGACCAGCGCACCCACGTGCTGGTGCCCGCCGACCGCGAGGGCATCGAGCGCCTCGACGACTGGGACGGTATCGGCCAGCGGCTGACCGCCAGCGGCACCACCAAGTTCACCGACGTCGGGGTGCACGACGACGAGTTCCTCGACATCGACTCCCCGCCGGACGCCCGACCGCCGGTGTCCCCGTTCTTCCAGATCGTGCTGGCCTCGGTGGAGGTCGGCATCAGCCGCAACGCGCTCGACGACGCGGTCAACTACGCCAGGAGCAAGGCCCGCCCGATCAAGCACGCCGGGGTGGACCGCTCGGTGGACGACCCCTACATCCGTCACGCGGTCGGCGACATCGCGGCGCGGGTGTTCGCCGCCGAGGCCGCGGTGCTGCGCGCCGCCGAGGTCATCGACGCGGTGGACGACACCCCCAATGGGTCGGAGGCCGAACAGCGGGCGCTTCTGGAGGCCAGCCTCGCGGTGGCCCGCGCCCAGTACGTCGCCGTCGAGACCGCCCTGCGCGCCGGAGAACAGCTCTTCGAGGTCGGCGGCGCCTCCACCACCGCGCGGTCACACAACCTCGACCGGCACTGGCGCAACGCCCGCACCGTGGCCAACCACAACCCCCGCGCGCACAAGGCCGGCGCGGTGGGCGCCTACCTGCTCGACGGTATCGAGCCCCCCACCTCCGGATTCTTCTGATCGAGACGAAAGCGACGCCATGACAACACCATTCAATCCTGCCGACATCCGGTCCTACTTCTACGTCCCGGCGGGCGACGAGGTCCTGGTCGCCAAGGCCTTCGACAACGAGGCCGACGCGGTGGTCTTCGACCTCGAGGACCTCACCCCCGAGGACCGCAAGGAGGCCGGCCGCAAGCTGGTCAACGAGGTCATCTCCGGCACGCCGCCCAAGCCGGTGCTGGTGCGGATCAACGCCCTCGACACCCCGCACCTGGCCGACGATCTCGACGCGATCGTCGGGCCCGGCCTGTCGGCGGTGCGGGTGCCCAAGTCCGAGCACCCCGCCGACATCCGCACGGTGGCACGAGAACTCGACAAGCGCCGCGCCGCCGCGGGCATCAGCCGGGTGATCGGCCTGCAGGTCATGGTCGAGACCGCGGCGGGCGTGCTGGCGGCCGCGGAGCTGGCGCAGGCCACCCATCTGGTCGAGTCGATCGGCCTCGGCGAGGGTGACCTGAAGAAGGACCTGCGCACCGCCACCGACGAGGGACTGTTCGCCTCGCGCGCCCAGGTCGTGCTGGCCGCCCGCGCCGCCCGGCTGCCGGGCCCGGTGCAGGTGACGTTCCCGCCGTCGGGCTCACTCGAGGATCTGAAGGCCTCCACCGAACTGGGCCGCAGCCTCGGCTACTCGTCGCGCACGCTGCTCAACCCCGACCACATCCCCACCGTCAACGCCATCTACGGCTGATCGAGAGGCCCTCCCCCACCATGCACGCCTCCCTGCCCCGTCTCGCCGTCCTGGTCACCGTCGCGGCGGTCGCCTCGGCCTGTTCGGGGTCCTCGACCGACCCGGCGGACCGGCCCGCCGGTGAGCCCGTGTCGGGGGGCACCCTGCGCTACGCGGTGGCGTCGTATCCGACCTGCCTCGACGCCGCGCTGCGGGCGCGGCTGTTCAGCGGTCCCGGGCAGTACGCCGAGACCCTGACCGACCAGGACGAGAACGGCGACATCGTGCCGCGGCTGGCCTCGTCGTGGGAGATCACCGACGGTGGCCGCACCTACACGTTCCGGCTGCGCGACGACGTGACGTTCTCCGACGGCACGCCGCTGACCGCCGAGGTGGTCAAGGCCAACCTCGACGCGCTGGTGCGGTTCGCCGAGGAGGGTAAGGCCGACACCCCGGTCAACAGCGCGCTCAACAGCTACGCCGGCGCCGACGTCGTCGACGAGCACACCGTGCGGGTGCGGTTCGACCTGCCCGAGCTCGGCTTCCTGCGCAACGCGTCCGACCCCTACCTCGGCATCTACTCGGCGAGCACGGCGGCCGCGTCGTACCAGGACCGCTGCGACGGAAAGCTGGTCGGCTCAGGGCCGTTCGTGATCTCGGAGGTGGTGCGCAACCAGCGCGTCACGCTGGAGCGGCGCGAGGACTACAACTGGGCGCCCGAGGACGTGTCGGCGCACCAGGGCCCGGCGCACCTGGAGCGCATCGTGATCGAGGTGGTGCCCGAGGCCGGCGTGCGGGTGGGCGGCCTGCAGTCCGGGCAGTTCGACGTGATCAACGAGGTGCCCGCCGCCGACCAGGAAGCGTTGCGCGCCACCGGCGCCGACATCGCGTTCGGCACGATCCCCAACCTCAATCCGGGCATCTACCACAACCCGTACAGTCCGCTGGGCGCCGACGTCGCGGTGCGCCGGGCGATCCTGGCCGCGATCGACCGTGAGGAGATCCGCGACACCCTCTACAGCCCGGACTATCCGCTGCCGACCGGGCTGGTGGCCGCGTCCACCCCGCTGTTCACCGATCAGTCAGACGCGTTGGCCTACAACCCCGACAAGGCGGCCCGGATCCTCGACGAGGCGGGCTGGGAGCTGCAGCCCGACGGGGTGCGCGCACGCGCCGGGGTGCGGCTGGAACCGCGACTGACCTACGTCGCGGGCAGCACACGCGGCGCCAGCCAGCAGGATCTGGAGCTGATCCAGCAGCAGCTCAAGCGTGTCGGCATCGCGATCCAGCTGGTGCCGACCACCGCGGCCGAGGAGTCGGCGAACCTCAACAACGTCGCCGAGGCCGACTACGACTTCTCCTCCGGCGCCGGCCTGGGCAAGGACATCGACTTCCTGGTCGGGCTGTTCCGGTCGACGAACCGGCGGCTCGGCGACTTCCCCGACCCGGAGCTGGAGCGGGCGGTCGACGGACTGGACTTCGCCGAGACCGACGAACAGCGCACCGCGGGCGCGGAAGCGTTGCAGCGCTTCATCATCACCGACGCCGACTGGATCCCGGTGCGGGAGGCGACACGGGTGTTCGCCACCGCACCCGGGGTGCACGGCTTCCGCGTCGACCCCTACGGCGAAGCCGTCTTCTACGACACCTGGATCAGCAAGTAACCAACGGAAAGACCTTGAGCATGACCACGATTCGCACCACCGTTCTCTTCGCCGCCACAGCCCTCGCGCTGTCGGCCTGCTCCGGCTCCAACAACTCCGGCGCACCCGCCGAGACGGGTGAGCCGGTGGCGGGCGGCACCCTGAACTACGCGCTGGCGGAGTGGCCGCGCTGCGTCGACCCGGCGCTGCGGGCCCGCGGGCTGTCGGCCCCCGAGCAGTTCGCCGACACGCTGACCGACCAGGACCGCACCACCGGCGAGGTGCTCCCGCGGCTGGCCGAACGCTGGGAGGTGGCGCCCGGCGCCAAGCAGGTGACGCTGCATCTGCGCGACGGGGTGACGTTCTCCGACGGCACCCCGCTGACCGCCGAGGTGGTCAAGGCCAACCTCGACAACCTCAAGGAAATCACCGAGAGCGGTAAGGCCGAGACCCAGGTGATCAGCGCACTGAACACCTACGAGGGCGCCACGGTGGTGGACCCGAAGACCGTGCGCGTCGAGTTCTCCGAACCGGAGCTGGGTTTCCTGCGCAACATCTCCGATCCCTACTTCTCGATCTACGCTCCGGCCACCCTGGAGTCCTCGCTCGACGATCGCTGCGCGGGCAAGAACCTCATCGGCACCGGCCCGTTCGTCATCTCCGAGGTGGTCAACCAGCAGAAGATCGTGCTGGACAAGCGCGACGACTACGGTTGGCCGCCCGCGGGTCTGACCGATCACACCGGCGCGGCCTACCTCGACCGGATCGTCTTCGAGGTGGTGCCCGAGTCCGGTGTCCGGGTCGGCGGGCTGCTGTCCGGACAGTTCGACGTCGTCGACGACGTGCCGGTGATCGACCAGGACAACGTGACCGCGCAGGGCGCGACGATCCTCACCGGCGTGGTGCCGAACCTGGTGCCGGGGCTGCGGCAGAACCCGTTGAGCCCGTTCGGCGGTGACACCGTGGTGCGCCAGGCGATCCAGAAGTCGATCGACCGCGAAGAGATCCGCGACACCCTCTACACCGACCGATACTCGATCCCGACCAGCGCGATCGCCGCGAACACCCCTCTGCACAAGGATGTTTCGGAGTATCTGCGGTACGACCCGGACGGCGCGCAAAAGCTGCTCGCCGACAACGGCTGGACCAAGGGCGACGACGGGGTGTGGGTCAAGGACGGTCGCCGGCTGGCCCCGAAGGTGATGATCGTCAGCGGCTCCGCGCAGGGCGCCACCCAGCAGGAGCTGGAGCTGATCCAGCAGCAGCTCAACAAGGTCGGCATCGCGATGGAGATCCTGCCGGTCACCCAGGCCGAGTACGCGCAGCTGATGAAGAACAAGGCGGACGGCGGCTACGACTTCCTGGCAGGCAGCGGCCCTGCCAAGGACGTCGACTTCCTGGCCGGGCTGTTCCTGAACACCAACCCGGCGCTGGAGGGCTCGCTGCAGGTGCCGCTGCAGGACGCGGCGAACCGGCTGAACCTGGCCGCCACCGACAAGGAGCGGGTGCAGGCGGCGGCCGATCTGCAGGAGTTGCTGGTGCGCGACGGCTACTGGATTCCGGTGCGCGAGCAGACCAAGGCCGTCGGCGTGGCGCCCAACGTGCACGGCGTGACCATCAACCCGTACGGCGCGACGGTGCTCTACGACACCTGGAAGACGGACGGGGCGTCATGATCCGGTATCTGCTGCGCCGCGGTGCACAGGGGCTGTTCGTGCTGTGGGCGGCCTTCACGTTGACGTTCGTGGTGCTGTTCCTGCTGCCCAGCGATCCGGTCGAGATCATGCTCAACTCCGGCGGCGACCAGGTGGCCGTCGACCCCGAGACCATCGCCGCGCTGCGCGCCGAGCACCACCTCGACAAGCCGGTGCACCTGCAGTACCTGCATACCCTGGCCGACGCGGTGCGGGGTGACTTCGGCCGCTCGGTGCCCACCAACGAGGAGGTCACCACGCTGATCGGCGAGGCGCTGCCGCAGACCCTGCAGCTGGCCGTCGTCGCGTTCGTGCTGTCGCTGATCGCGGGCGGGACGCTGGCGCTGGTGGCCACCTACAGCCAGATCCGCCCGGTGCGGCAGTTCCTGCTGTCGTTGCCGCCGGTCGGGGTGTCGGTGCCGACGTTCTGGATCGGCCTCGTTGCGCTGCAGCTGTTCTCGTTCGGGACGGGCTGGTTCCCGGCGACCGGCAACAACGGTTTCGCGTCGGTGGTGCTGCCCGCCGTGACGCTGGCGGTGCCGACGTCGGCGGTGTTCGCGCAGCTGCTGGCCAAGAACCTGATGACGACGTGGCGGCAGCCCTACATCGACACCGCGATCGCCAAGGGGGTGCCGCGCTGGGCGATTCAGCTGCGGCACGCGCTGCGCAACGCGTCGATTCCGGTGCTGACGATCGTCGGCGTCACGTTCGGCAACCTGCTGGCCGGTGCGGTGGTAGTGGAAACGGTGTTCAGCCGCAATGGGATCGGTCGCCTCACCGAGCAGGCGGTGGCGGCTCAGGACATCCCGATGCTGCTCGCCCTGGTGGTGCTGGCCGCCGCGATCTTCGTGGTGGTCAACCTCCTCGTCGACATCGTGTATCCGATCGTGGATCCGCGGATCTCCCGGGTCCAGCCCGTCACACTGGGAGGTGAGACGTCATGACGCTGCTCGACGTCGGTACCGCGCTCGACTCGGCCCCGGTCCGCGAGGACACGTCCGACACCCCGGTGCGCGCCCGGTCGCGGGCGCAGCGCTGGATCCGTCCCGTGCTGGCGCTGGTGCGCAGGCCCGGACTGCTGCTGTCGGTGCTGTTTCTGGTGCTGGTGTTCGGCTGGGCGTTCTTCCCGGGACTGTTCACCGACCGCGACCCGCTGACCGGGGTGCCGCGCGACAAGCTCAAGCCGCCGGGTGCCGAATATCTGTTCGGCACCGACCATCTCGGCCGCGACGTGTTCTCCCGCGTGGTGTACGGGACCGGGCTGTCGCTGCAGGCGACGGCGATCGCGGTCGCGGTCGGCCTGGTGGTGGGTTCGACGATCGGGGTGCTGTCCGGTTTCATCGGCGGGCGCGTCGACGACGTGATCATGCGGTTCGTCGACGTGCTGCTGTCGATCCCGGGTCTGCTGCTGTCGCTGGCGGTGGTGACCGTGCTGGGCTTCGGCACCGTCAACGTGGCGATCGCGGTCGGCGTGGCCTCGGTCGCCAGCTTCGCCCGGTTGATGCGCTCCGACGTGCTGCGCACGCGCACACAGACATTCATCGAGGCCGCCGCCGTGTGCGGGGTGCGCCGGCCGACGATCCTGTGGCGCCACGTGCTGCCGCACTCGGTCGGGTCGGTGCTGGTGCTGGCCGCACTCGAGTTCGGCGCGGCGATCCTGGCGGTGTCGTCGCTGAGCTTCCTCGGATTCGGCGCGCCGCCGCCGACGCCGGAGTGGGGTTCGCTGGTCGCCGAGGGCCGCAACTACATGGTCACCGCGTGGTGGCTGACCGCGCTGCCCGGTCTGGTGATCGCGCTGGCGGTGTTGTCCGCCAACAGGATCAGCCGCGCGCTCGACGGGGAGGGCCGGACGTGGTGAGCGAACCCGTGCTGCGGCTGGACAACCTGCACATCACCTACCGCACCTCCGAGGTGGAGGTCGACGCGGTCCGCGGCGTCGACCTCACGGTCCGCCCCGGCGAGGTGGTCGCGCTGGTCGGCGAGTCCGGGTCGGGCAAGTCCACCACCGCGCACTCGGTCATCGGGCTGCTGCCCGCGGGCGGCGCCGTCACCTCGGGCACCATCACCTACGCGGGCCGCGACATCACCCGGCTGCGCGGCCGCGCGCTGCGTGCGCTGCGTGGCGCCGAGATCGGTTTTGTCCCACAGGATCCCAACCTGGCGCTGAACCCGGTCAAGCGGGTCGGCGAGCAGGTGGCCGAGGCGCTGCGGGTGCACGGGCTGGCCGGCCGCAAGGAGGCCGCCGAGCTGGCGGTAGAGATCCTGGACCGGGCCGGGCTGACCCATCCGGAGGCCCGCGCCCGCCAGTATCCGCACGAACTGTCCGGCGGGATGAAGCAGCGGGTGCTGATCGGGATCGCGCTGGCCTGCCGCCCCAAGCTGGTGATCGCCGACGAGCCCACCAGCGCGCTGGACGTGACGGTGCAGAAGCGGGTGCTCGACCACCTGGCCCGGCTCACCGCCGAGGACAACACCGCGGTGCTGCTGATCACCCACGATCTCGGTGTCGCCGCCGACCGGGCCGACCGGGTGGTGGTGATGCGCCAGGGGCAGGTCGTCGAAACCGGTTCGACGTCAGCGGTTCTCACCACCCCCACCCAGACCTACACCCGCACGCTGCTGGCCGCCGCGCCCAGCCTGTCGGGCCGCTCGCTGGTCGGTGCCCGGCCGACGCCGGAGCAGCCGCTGCTGCGCCTGGAGAACATCACCAAACGGTTCCCGCTGCCCGGCAGCAAGGAGGCGGTCACCGCCGTCGACGACGTGTCGCTGACCGTGCACCGGGGCCGCACCTACAGCCTGATCGGCGAATCGGGTTCGGGTAAGTCCACGCTGGCGCGCATCGCGATGCGGCTGGAGGATCCCAGCGCGGGCCGGGTGGTGTTCGACGGGCAGGACATCACCACCACCTCGGGACGGCAATTGCGCGAGCTGCGCCGCCGGATCCAGCTGGTCTACCAGAACCCGTACTCCTCGCTGGACCCGCGGCTGCGGGTCGACGAGGTGATCTCCGAACCCCTGCGCGCCTTCGGGATCGGCGACCGCACCGATCGTCGGCGCCGGGCGGCTGAGCTGCTCGACCAGGTGGCGCTGCCGAAGGGCACCGCGGCGCGTAAACCGGCCGAGCTCTCCGGCGGGCAGCGCCAGCGGGTGGCGATCGCGCGGGCGCTGGCGCTGCAACCGGAGCTGCTGGTGCTCGACGAGCCGGTGTCGGCTCTCGACGTGTCGGTGCAGGACCAGATCCTGCGGCTGCTGGTGAGGTTGCAGGAGGAGCTGGGCCTGGGCTACCTGTTCATCTCGCACGATTTCGCGGTCGTGCAGCAGATTTCCGACGAGATCGGGGTGCTGCGCCGCGGTGTTTTGGTCGAACAGGGCTCCACCGCACAGGTATTCGGTGATCCGCGGCATGAGTACACGCGGGAGCTGATCGCCGCGGTGCCCGGTGGCCGCGCTCCGGCGGGGGTGGCGCGATGAGCGGCGTCGAGCAGGTGCGCGAGGCGATCGCCGCGCGCGCCGCCGCGGACTGGGACGGTGGTTTCATCCCGGAGAACTTCATCGACCTGCGGGCCAGCGGGCTGCCGGAGTTGACGGTGCCCACCGAGCTCGGCGGCCCGGGTGGGGACATCGTCGCCGCGTCGGCCGCAGTGCGCGAGATCGCCGCCGGGGACGCGTCGACCGCGCTGGTGCTGGCGATGCACTACATCCACACCGCCCGGCTGTTCGCCAAGCCGGACCGCCCCGCCGCGGTGGAGAAGCTGGCGGCGCGCATCCTGGCCGACCGCGAACTGGTCGCCCTGTCGGCGAGTGAACAGATCAGCGGCGCGCCCAGCCGCGGGGCGCCGATCCGTACCACCGCCACCCGCAGACCCGACGGGGGCTGGCGCATCGACGGCAGCAAGACCTACGCCACCGGGGCACGGGCGGCCGGCACCATCGTGATCGCCGCGACGCTCGGCGACGGCGACGGCAGGCGCGCCCATTTCCTGGTGCCGCAGCCGACCGACGGGCTGACCGTCGTCGAGACCTGGGACGCGGCGGGTCTGCGCGGCTCCGACAGCCAGGACCTGCGGCTGGATGGGGTCCGGGTGGACGGTGACGCGCTGGTGGAGGTGTACGAGCCAGGCGGCCGCGACACCGATGCGACGCAACCGATCTGGTGGCCGCTGATGCTGGCGTCGGTACACCTGGGTGTCGCCGAGGCGGCGCGTGCCGAGGCGCTGCGGTTCGCCGACGGGCCGCGCACCGACGGCGCCCCGGGAAAGCTCAGCGACACCGCGCGGATCCGCGACCGGGCCGCCCGCGCCGAATTCGAGATCATCACGGCGCGGGCGATTCTCGACGACGCGCTGCGCGCCGCCGCGGCCGGGCAACTGACCTCGGCGCGGGCCGCGACGGTCAAGGTGCTGGTGCACCGGCACGCCAGCGCCGTGGTCGACCATTGCGGGCAGTTGATCGGCGCGGCGTCGATGCGCCTGACCTCCCCGCTGCAGCGCTACTACCGCGATCTGCGGGTGGCGCTGCACAACCCGCCCGCCGAGGACACCGTGCTGGCGATGCTCGCCACCGAGGTGCTCGGCCCGATCGAAGGTGACAGATGACCGGTAACCGACCAGCACACCTGCTGCTGCAACCGCAACCCGAAGGGCACCAGGATCTTTCGTGGCTCTACCGCACGACCGAACTCGCCGAGCAGGCGGCGCTGGACGCGGTGGTCGCGCCCGCGCCCGGTCCCGACGTGCCCGTCGAGCCCACCACGCTGGCGGCCAACCTGGCCGCCCGCACCAGCCGCATCGGGCTGGTGCTCACCACCTCCGCTCAGTATGTCGCCCCGTACAACACCGCGCGCGTGGTCAACACCCTGGACAACCTGTCGGTGGGCCGGGCGGGCTGGTGGCTGGTGGCCGCGGCCGAGGACTCCGACCCCGCCCTGCACCCGGCGACCACCCCGGAGGGCCGCCGCTGGGCGCGCGCCGCGGAGTTCACCGACGTGCTGCACAAGCTCTGGGAGAGCTGGGAATCCGATGCAGTGGTGGCCGACAAGGTGTCCGGTGTCTACGTCGACGAGACGCGGCTGCACCCGATCGAGCACGAGGGCGAGTTCTTCCGGGTGGCCGGACCGCTGAATCTGCCGCGCAGCCCGCAGCTGCATCCCCCGCTGTTCGCGCACGTCGGAAACGACGCCGCCGCCGCGGAGTTCGCCCGCGGCCACGCCGATGTCGCGGTGGCGCACACCCGGGTGCCCGGGGTGCCGCTGACCCTGCGGGTCGTCACCGGCCTGCCCGACGCCGACCAACTGGCCCAGGCGGTCGCCGACGGTGAGGTCGACGGCTATGTGCTGCGGCTGACCGAGAGCGACACCGCACAGTTCGTCACCGCAGTGCTGCCCCGGCTGCGCGACCTCGGTGCCGCACGCGACGCGCACGAATCATCGACCCTGCGCGGTCATCTGGGCCTGGCCGCCGCTGAACCTGTGGGAGTCCTGCCGTGACCAAGCGCATGCACCTCAACCTGAACCTGCGCGGTATCGGTTTCCACCGCGCGGCGTGGCGGCACGACACCGCACAACCGACCGAGGTGTGGAAGCTGCCGTACTACACCCGGATCGTGCAGGCCGCCGAGAAGGCGAAGCTGGACGCGGTGTTCCTGGCCGACAGCCCGAAGGTCTACAGCGAGCGCGAGCCACTGGCGATGAGCAACGAGCCTTTGACGCTGCTCGGCGCGCTGGCCGCGCGCACCACGAACATCGGGTTGATCGGCACGGTGTCGACGACCTATAACGATCCCTACGACGTCGCGCTGCGGTTCGCGTCGCTGGACCACCTGTCCGGCGGCCGGGTCGGGATGAACTTCGTGACCTCCTCCGGCGACGTGATCGCCCGCAACTTCGGCTACGACAGCCACCCCGACTTCGAGCTGCGCTACGACCGCGCGGGCGAGTTCGTCGACGTCGTCACCGCGCTGTGGGCCGGCGACTACGTCGACCACCACGGCCGGTTCTTCGACGTGTCCGGCCGGCTGCCGATTCCGCCCACGCCGCAGGGGCATCCGGTGCTGGTGCAGGCGGGGGCGTCGGACCGGGGCCGGGAGATGGCCGCGCAGCGGGCCGAGGCGGTCTACACCGGGTCGTCGAACATCCCCAACGGGCTGGAGTTCTACACCGATGTGAAGGCGCGCGCCCGCCGGCTGGGCCGCGGCGAGGGCGCGGTGAAGATCCTGCCCGGCGTGGTGCCCTACGTCGGCTCCACCGAGGCCGAGGGCAAGGCGCTGGAGGCCGAGCTGGAGGATCTGGCGATCAAGAACATCGACGTGATCGGTCAGCTCGCCGAGGAGTTGGGCGCCGACTTCTCCGGCTACGACCTCGACGCCCCGTTCCCGACGGAGCTGTTCCCCGACCACAGCCGGTGGAAGGACGGGCAGAGCCGGCTCAACCGCCTCAAGGCGTGGGTGCGCGACGAGAACCTGACGATCCGCCAGCTGGCGATCAAGGTGGAGAAGGGTCTGCGCAACGTGCACTGGACCATCGCGGGCTCGGCCGAGCAGATCGCCGACGAGCTGGAGCGCTGGTTCCGGGCCGGTGCCGCCGACGGGTTCAACATCCTGGTTCCGTTGCACCCCAAGGGAACCGAGGACTTCATGGAGCAGGTGGTGCCGATCCTGCAGCGGCGCGGGCTGTTCCGCACCGAGTACGACGGCACCACGCTGCGCGAGCACTTCGGGCTGGCGGTGCCGGGCGCAACCCGGCCGGCGCCACCGCCTAGCTAGGCGCGCAGCAGGTAGGTGTCCATGATCCAGCCGTGCCGGGCGCGGGCCTCGGCGCGCAGCGATGCGATCTGGTCACCGACCTCGCCGACCGTCCCGGCCACCAGCAGCTCGTCGGGGGTACCGAGGTAGGCGCCCCACCAGATGCGGGTCTCGGGCGGGCAGGTCTGAAACGAGCAGTCGGCGTCGAGCATCACCACCGCCGATCCGGTCAGCCCGTCCTCGCGCAGCCGGCGGCCGGTGGTGAGCAGTACCGGCTCGCCGACGTCGTTGAGCGGGATGCGGTGCCGTGCGGTCAGCGCCTGCACCGCGGTGATGCCGGGGATGACGTCGTAGGTGAACTCGACGTGCTCACAGACCTTCTCCAGGATCCGCAGCGTGCTGTCATACAGCGACGGGTCGCCCCACGCCAGGAAGGCCCCGACGCCGTCGGGCCCGAGTTCGGTGCTGATCGCGTCGGCCCACACCCGGGCGCGGGCGTCGTGCCAGTCGGCGACGGCCTGCCGGTAGGCCGGGCTGTCGGGGACGGTGCGCACCCGCTCCGGATCGGTCAGCTCGACGAACCGGTAGCCGGGTTCCCGGATGAACCGCTCGCAGATCTGGCGGCGCAGCGCGACCAGGTCGTCCTTGACGGCGCCCTTGTCCATCGCGAAGAACACCTGGGTGTCGTTGAGCGCCGCGACGGCCTGCGCGGTGACGTAGTCCGGGTCACCGGCGCCGATCCCGATGACGTGGATGTGGCGGGTCACGCCCGTGAGTATGCCGCCAGCCGCGTCCGGTCCCCGACAGCGATACCCCAAGTACCCGGTACCGGAGGTATTGACTAGAGCATCGTCGCTGCTTACCGTGGGAGCACCCGCGACGAAGGGACGTCAACGATGACCAGTTCCGCGATGACCAGTTCCGCACCTGTCCGCGACGCGTTCGCCGAGCGTCTGCTCAACGGTTCGGTGAAGCGCTCCTACGCCCCGGTGGTCGACATCGACTGGGACGCGCCGCTGGATCCGGACAAGTTCTTCCTGCCGCCGAAGGTCGTCTCGCTGTACGGCACACCGCTGTGGGACGCGATGACCCGCGAACAGCAGATCGAGCTGTCCCGCCAGGAGCTGGTCAACACGCTGTCGGCGGGCATCTGGTTCGAGAACATCCTCAACCAGGCGCTGCTGCGCAAGATGATGCACCAGGACCCGACCCGAAGTGCGGTGCACTACGAGCTGACCGAGCTCGGCGACGAGACCCGGCATATGGTGATGTTCGGAAAGGCGATCGCCCGGGTCGGGGCGAAACCGGTGTGGCCCAAGTGGTATCAGCGCGTCATCATCAACGCGCTGCCGTTCGCGTTCCAGGGCGCGGCGCTGTGGGTGGCCGCGCTGATCGGCGAGGAGATCTTCGACTCGCTGCAGCGCCAGATGATGGACGACGACGAACTGCAGCCGCTCGTGCAGCGGTTGATGCGCATCCACGTCACCGAGGAGGCCCGCCACATCCAGTTCGCCCGCGACGGACTGCGCAAGCGGGTCCCGGGCATGCGCAGGCTGCCGAGGTTCGTGCTGGCCAACGTCAACGGACTGGGCGGCTACCTGTTCCGCTTCCTATTCACCAACAAGGTGCCCTACCAGCGCGTCGGGCTGGACGCGAAGGCGGCCCGGCGCATGGCGCGCGGCAGCGCACACCGACGCCGCACCCAGATCGACGGATTCGCGCCGCTGGCAGCGTTTCTCGACGAGGTCGGGCTGCTCGGCCCGATCGCCCGGCGGATGTGGCGGCGCAGCGGGTTCCTGCCGGCATGACCGGCTACGAGGGCCCCGCCTGTGCGCAGATCAGGGATGACGACCGGGCCGTGCGGGTCCGGCTGACCGGGCATCTCGACCCGATCGACGGCCGATACCACTGGCGCGGAACGGTTTACGGCATCGATGCGGGTCTGCGACTGCCCCACCCGGTGCGCATCGCGGTCGGTGAGCGCGTCGCCGACGGCCGGCTCACCGAGCTCACCCCGTGGGGCACCCACACCGTCGCCGGGGTCGGCGCTCCCCCGTTCGAGGTCTAACGCGGGTCCTCGTGGGTCAGCGCGCGGTAGCTCTTGGCGCCCGCGCGGTCGACCGCGGCCCGCACCAGACCGAAGATCAGCCCCTGCACCGCGGCGGCGATCAGCGCCTCCCGGGTGGAGCGCGTCAGGTCGCGCGGTTCGGGCGGTTCCTGGTCGTCGGGGCTGACCCGCTGCCAGACCTCGGTGAAGATCTTGCTCGCCAGCAGTCCGCCGGCCACGCCGGTGGCGATGGACAGCGGTTTGTACAGGGCTTTCGATGCTGCGCTCACCGGGAAGCGATTCCCGTCCGGCCAATCGCCAAACCCGCGACTAGAACACGTTCTAGTATGGCCCCGTGCGGTTCACCTATGCCGAAGCCATGACCGATCCCACCTACTACATTCCGCTGGCGCAGGCCGCGGAGGCGGCGGGATACCACGCGATGACGATCGCCGACAGCCTCGCCTACCCGTTCGAGTCGGATTCGAAGTATCCCTACACCCCGGACGGCAACCGCGAGTTCCTCGACGGCAAACCCTTCATCGAGGCGTTCGTGCTGGCCGGCGCGCTGAGCGCGGCCACGACGCGGCTGCGGTTCAACTTCTTCGTGCTCAAGCTGCCGATCCGCCCGCCCGCCCTGGTGGCCAAGCAGGCCGGCTCGCTGGCGGCGCTGTTCGGCAACCGGCTCGGCCTGGGCGTGGGCACCAGCCCGTGGCCGGAGGACTACGAGCTGCTCGACGTGCCGTTCGCCAAGCGCGGGAAGCGCATGGACGAGTGCATCGAGATCATCCGCGGCCTGACCACCGGCGACTACTTCGAGTTCCACGGCGAGTTCTACGACATCCCCAAGACCAAGATGACCCCGGCGCCGACGCAGCCGATCCCGATCCTGATCGGCGGCCACGCCGACGCCGCGCTGCGCCGCGCGGCCCGCAACGACGGCTGGATGCACGGCGGCGGCGATCCCGAGGAGCTCGACCAGCTGCTGGCCAAGCTGCAGCGGTACCGCGAGGAGGAGGGCCGGACCGGACCGTTCGAGATCCACGTCATCTCCGCCGACGCCTACACCCTCGACGGCATCAAGCGGCTGGAGGACAAGGGCGTCACCGACGTGATCGTCGGCTTCCGGATCCCCTACATCAACGGCCCGGACCCCGAACCGCTGGAGACCAAGATCCGCAACCTCGAGCAGTTCGCCGAGCACGTCATCCACAAGCTCTGATCAGCCGCGCAGCGTGTCCTGCGGGCTGCAGCCGTAGACCTCGCGGTACATCACCGCGAACCGGCCGGTGTGGGCGAAGCCCCAGCGCGCGGCGATCGCGGTGACGGTGGTGTTCGCCCGGTCGGCGGCCTGCAGCTCCTGGTGTGCGTAGTGCAGCCGCAGCCGGCGCAGATACTGCAGCGGCGTGGTCTGCAGATGCCGCCGGAACATGTACTGCACCGCGCGCGGGGTCACGTGCACCGCGTCGGCGATGTCGGCCAGCGCGATGTCGTTGGCGACGTTGCTGTCCATGAACTCGATTGCGCGGCGCAGTAATACGGGCTGATGGTCGGTGCGGTCACACGGCGCGGACTTCGCCGTGAACGAGTTCGGGAACGTCGACAACGTGACCGCGGCCAGCAGCCGCGCCGCCTGGCCGAGCACCAGCGGGGTGGCCATGACGTCGTCGGGCAGGATCACGTCGCGGACGTAGGCGACGGTGTCGCGCAGCATCCGGGTGGCCGCCGGGTCGGGCACGGCCAGGGCGCCGAAGTGGATCTGTGCGTTGGCGGCGGGCAGCCCGGTGGCCACCTCGGCGAGCACCCGCGACTCGAGCAGGACCGAGGTGGTGTGCAGATCGAGCGTGGTGGCCAGATACGGCGCGTCCGGCTGGGCGACCACCGCGACCTCACCGGGCGCCGCCTCGGCGGCGTCGCGTCCGCACTCGCTGCGCAGCCGGCCGCCGCGGGGCAGCACCAGCGCCACCCGGTTCAGCGGGTCCGACGTCACCCGCACCTCCCCCGCCACCCGGATGTCCTCGATCGCGAAGGGGCCGACCGACGTCCGCGCGTGTACCAGGAACCGGCCGGGTGCACCGAGGGCGTGTCCGCGGCTCAACCGCAACCGGGTGCCGTAGGCGTGCTGGAGGAATTCTTCGGCGCTCGCCGGATCGGCGATCTCGACATAAGAGCGCCGGGGCACGTGGACGTGACCGACCAAGCGGATCACCCCCTCGTGGTGGGGCGGCCCGGGCGGCGCGTGGTTTCGACCTCCCGGAGGTAACCAACCGTACCCCCGGAACACCGCGCGCGACGGCGGGTTCGCGTTACCGCACGCGCGCGTGTTCGCGCGCCGCCGCCGCGACCGTCGGCAACCGGATGCTGAATATCGTTGCACCGGGAAGGGATTGGGCCTTGATGGTGCCGCCGTGCGCCTCGACGATGGAGGCGGCGATCGACAGTCCCAGCCCGAAGCTGCCCGCCGTGCGGGACCGGGACCGGTCGGCGCGCACGAACCGTTCGAACAGATGCGGCAGCAGGTCGGGGGCGATTCCGGGGCCGTCGTCGCGGACGGTCACCTCGACCTCGCCGCCGTCGGTGCGCACCGCCGTCGTCACGGTGGTGCCTTCGGGAGTGTGCACCCGCGCGTTGGACAGCAGGTTGGCCAGCGTCTGGTGCAGCCGGGCCCGGTCGCCGCGCACCCACACCGGCTGGTCGGGGACGTCGGTGAGCCAGCGGTGCGTCGGCGCGGACACCGCGGCGTCGTTGACGGCGTCGACGACGAGGTCGGTGAGGTCGACGTCGGTGCGGTCGAGGTCCTGGCCCTCGTCGAGCCGGGCCAGCAGCAGCAGGTCGGCGACCAGAGCGTTCATCCGCTGCGCCTCGGCCTCGATGCGCGCCAGCGAGTACTCGGTGGTCTCGGGCAGGATCGCGGCGTCCTGGCGGGTCAGCTCGGCGTAGCCGTGGATCGCCGCCAGCGGGGTGCGCAGCTCGTGGCTGGCGTCGGTGATGAACTGCCGCATCCGCCGGTCGGAGGCCGCGACGTCGGCCAGCGCGCGTTCGACGTGGTCGAGCAGCCGGTTGAGGGTATCGCCGACCAGGCCGACCTCGGTGCGGGGATCGGTGTCGCCGGTGGCCACCCGCGGGGTGATGGTGTGGTGGTCGCGGTCCAGCGGCAGCGCGGCGACCTCGGCGGCGGTGGCGGCGACGCGGCGCAGCGGGCGCAGCGCGTACCGCACGATCGCAACCGTGCTCAGCGCCGTCACCAGCAGCGCGATCACCGTCAGCCCCGTCACGACCGCGGTCTCGCGCACCATCGCCTCCCAGGCGGGCGCCCGCGACACCCCGGTCACCATGATCTCGTCGCCGTCGCCGGGCCGGCTCATCATCCGGTACCAGCCCAGCTCGGGCAGCTTCACGGTGTGCGGATCGGTGCCGCTCCACGACATCGCCGCGATCGCGTCGACGACGGCGGATGGGGCGGGGACCGCCTCCCCGTCGACGAAGTGGGCCGAGTCGACCACCCGGCCGCCCTGGATCAGCGCGATGACGTTGTCGGGCGCCTGTCCGATGAGGTGGGTGAGCGGTTTCATCGCCCCCGGCGCGGGCAGCCGGCCGTCCTCCCCGGGCGTGGTGCGGTATTTCGTCACCGACTGGCTGAAACCCTCTGCGCTGGTGGTCAACTGGGCGTCGAGGATGCCGAGCACTGAGGACCGCAGGCTCCACACCGACATCCAGCCGAACGTCACCAGCGCGATCGCCACGACGGTCGACACCCCGACGACGAGCTGTCGGCGCAGCGACCAGCTCTGCCAGCGGCGTCTCATCCCGGCGGCCTGAGCATGTATCCGACACCGCGCACGGTGTGGATCATCGGCTCGCGACCGGCGTCGACCTTCTTACGCAGATACGACACGTACAGATCCACGATGCCGGAGCGGCCGCCGAAGTCGTAGTTCCACACCCGCTTGAGAATCTCTTTGCGGCTCAGCGCTTTACGCGGGTTGCGCATCAGGAACCGGAGCAGTTCGAACTCGGTCGAGGTCAGCGAGAGCGGTTCGCCGCCGCGGGTCACCTCCCGGCTGGCGCTGTCGAGGAACAGGTCGCCGACGGTCAGTGTCTCGACGTCCGGCGGGGTCAGGTACGCCGAGCGGCGCAGCAGGCCGCGCAACCGGGCGACGAGTTCCTCCAGCGAGAACGGTTTGGTCATGTAGTCGTCGCCGCCGGCGGTCAGTCCGGTGACCCGGTCGGCGACGGAGTCCCGCGCGGTCAGGAACAGGATCGGCGTGTAGGTGCCCTCGGCGCGGATCCGCGCGAGCACCTCCAGGCCGTCCATGTCCGGCAGCATGATGTCGAGCACCAGCACGTCCGGGGTGTCGGCGCGGTACTTGGCGACGGCCTCGGCGGCGTCGTGCGCGACGTCGATCTCCCAGCCCTCGTAGCGCAGCGCCATCTTCACCAGGTTGGTCAGCGCGCGTTCGTCGTCGACGAGCAGCACCCGGATCGGGGACCCGTCGGGCCGGTACATCCTGGGCAGTTGCCCCAGGATGGCGCGCCGGGGCCCGCGCTCGCTGACCGGTGCAGACGTCACGTGTCCCATTGTTGCCGCTGAACGCGGTGACGGACAGGGCACTCATAGGACTTTCACAGAAAACCGCCGGATGCTTACCTGACGCCTTGAGAATGAATGCAATTCGGCCGGTCGTTCGCCGGTCACGAGTGCCCCGTCTGGTCCAGAATTGCCCCAGAGGAGGTCCGATGTCGTCGCACCTGGAAGTTTCGCGACCGTCAGGGCGCGAGCTGATTCCGCTGACCGGACAACGGGTGACGCTCGGCAAGGCCACCACCAACGCGGTGTCACTCGAGCACGACGAGACCGTGTCCCGGCTGCACGCGGTGCTGGAGAATCTCGGATTCGCCTGGTCCATCCGCGATCTGGGCAGCCGTAACGGGACTTATCTCAACGGTGAGCGGATCACCACCGAACGGGTGCTGCGCTCCGGTGACGAGGTGCGGGTGGGCCGGTCGCGGTTGATCTTCTGGGAGGTGCGCGACACCGGCGACGGCAGGCTTGACGAGGAGACGGTGACCGCGCAGCCGGTCGAGGCGCCGCCGCGGCTGACCCGCCGCGAGGTCGACGTGCTGGTGGCGCTGTGCCGCCCGCTGGTGTCCGACGACCCGTTTCCCGAGCCCGCCTCGGTCAAGCGGATGGCGGGCGAGCTGTTCGTCACCGAGGCCGCGGTCAAACAGCACCTGCAGAACCTCTACGACAAGTTCGCGGTGCCCGCCGAGGGTGACCGGCGGGTCCGGCTGGCCAACGAGGCGCTGCGCCGCGGCGCGGTGACGCTGGCGCAACTGCGCGCCACCTAGCTCAGGTGAAGTCGAGCGCCTCGACGTCGGCGACCGCGCCCTCGTGGGTGGGCCGGTCGGCGCCGCCGATGCAGTACACCGTCTGCCCGACCGCGGCCACCACCTGCCCGTGCACCGGGGTGTTCAGCGGCGCGACGGTGCGCCACTTGCCGGAGGCGATGTCGTACATCTCCACCGTCGGCAGCACGCGGGTGGGCTCCTCCCCGCCCACCACGACGATCCGGCCGTCGAGGTAGGCGGCGCCGTAGCTGCCGCGCGGGGTGGGCAGGGCGGGCAGCCGGTCCCAGTTGCCCGACACCGGGTCGAACCGCTCGAAGGCGGCGGAGTTCTCGTCGGCGGACAGCAGCCGCCCGCCGACGGTGTAGACGTAGGTGCCGTCCGACACCGCCGCCAGATGCTCGCGGGGCGTGGGGACGGCCGCCGCCTCCGACCACTCCCGGCCGTCGAAAACCTCTGTGGTGGCGACGAGTTCGCGGTTGTTCTGCCCGCCGACCACCACCAGCTTGTCGCCGACCACGGCGGCCGCGGGTGCGGCGCGGGGATGGCGCAGCGGGGGCAGCTCCTGCCACCGGCCGTCGCGGAGGACGAAGACCTTGTCCGAGGCCTCCGACAGGCTGTCGGTGGCGCCGCCGACGACGACCATCTCGTCGCGGTAGGTGGTGGCGGTGGCGTGGTGCAGCGGCACCGGCAGCGGCGGGCGGTCCTGCCAGGTGCCGGTCGCGGTGTGGTAGCTCTGCACCAGGTCCAGCGTCTCGCCCTCGCGCATGCCGCCGGCGATCCAGATCTCGTCGCCGAGCACCGCCCACGCCGTCATCAGCCGGGCGCTGGGGGCGTCGGGCAGCACCCGCCACTCCGGCGCCGGCTGCGGGCGGCGGGGCGCGAGCCGCAGCGCCTCGGCGGACGCGGTGATCTGGGTGTCGCCGGGGCCGGTGGCGCCGCCGATCGCGTACACGGTCTTGCCGACACCGGCGACCGCGGCGCCGTGGCGCGCGGTGCGCAGGTCCGGCAGCCCGTTCCAGGACTGCGTCGCCAGGTCCAGGGCCACGACGCTCTTCAGCGCCTGCTCGCCGGCCAGCCCGCCGACGACGACCAGCCTGCCGTCGGTGATGGTCACCCCGACATCGCTTCGGCGGCCGGGGATCTCGGGCAGCGTGGTCCAGCTGTCGGTGGCCGGGTCGTAGGCCTGAACGGTCGCCAGTTCGGTGCTGCCGTCGCTGCCGCCGACGACGTAGAGCAGCGCACCGTCGGACGCCGCGCCGGGCATCCGGCGGGCGGTCGGGATCGGCGCGCCGGGCCGCCACGAGGTGCCGTCGAAGATCTCGGTGCTGGTCAGTGGGTTCCCGGCGGCGTCGACGCCACCGGTGACCACGATGCGGTCACCGACGACGCCGGCGGCTGCCGCCGCGCGGGGCTGCATCAGCGGGGGCAGTGCCACCCAACGGCTGTTGACCACCCGCCACACCTGGTCGGTGGCGATCCGGTCGCCGCTGCCCTGGGTGCGCCACCCGCCGAGCACGACCGGGGTGTCCTGCCAGGTCACCGCCATCGCGTGCTGGACGGGGACGGGCAGCGGGTCACCGCTCTTCCAGCTCTCGATCGCCGGGTCGAAGCCCTCGTGGGCGCCGCTGACGCGGCCGTCGGGTTCGCGGCCGCCGAACACCCAGATGGTGCCGTCGGCCTCGGTGGCGGCGACGGCGGCGCGGGCGGCCCGGGCGTCGGTGATCGGGCGCCACTCGGCCTGCGCCTCCGGCGTCGTCGACGGGCCGGGGGCGGCGGCGGGCCGGGTGGCGGAGTCGCGCGTCGCGATCACCGCGAACACCCCGGAGGCGACCAGCAGCACGGTCGCGATCAACGCACCGGTGACGAGCAGAATCCGCTTGCGGCCCTGCGGTTTCGGCGGTGCCGGCGGTGGTAACGGCGGCGGGACCGGTGGCACCGGCGGTGGGGCCTCGCTAAGCGGCAGCGCCTGGGTGCTGCCGGTCGGTTCGGTGCGAACGGCGGACTCGCTGAGCGCCATCGAGTCGGCGAGCAGGCCGTTGCTGCGCTGCGCCAGCTGCAGCTCCCGGCCGAACTCGGCCGCGGACCCGTACCGGGCGCCGGGATCCTTGGCCATCGCCTTCTCGATCGCCGCACAGACGTCGGCGGGGATGCCCGCAGGCCGCAGATCCGGCACCGGGGTCTCGGTGACCCGCAGATAATGGGCCATCAGATCCTCGTCGGCGCGGCGTTCGTGCGGCGGGCTGCCCGCGATCAGCGCGTAGAGGGTGGCGCCGAGCGAGTAGACGTCGGCCGCGACCGTCGGCGGGTTCCCGGCGAGCACCTCGGGCGCGGTGTAGGACAGTGTGCCGGTGAAGAATCCGGTCACGGTCTGGTAGCCGCCCGCGATCCGTGCGGTGCCGAAGTCACTGAGCTGCGGTTCGCCGTAGTCGTTGACGAGCACGTTGGCGGGTTTGATGTCGCGGTGCAGGGTGTCGGCGCGGTGCGCGGTTTCCAGTGCGCCGCAGAGCTTTACGCCGATCTTGAGCGCCTCGGGCCAGCCGATGCGGCCTTCCCGGCGTACGCGTTCGGCCAGCGAGCCCGCCGCGTGGTACGGCATCACGATGAACGGCCGGTTGGTCTCGGTCATGCCGACCTGCAGGATGTTGACGATGTTCGGGTGCCCGGACAGCGCACCCATCGCCACGCCCTCGCGCAGGAACCGTTCGCGGTCGCCCTCGTCGAGGTCGGAGGCCAGCACCTTGATCGCGACGCTTCGGCGCAGCGAGGTCTGGTAGCAGCGGTAGACCACCCCGCTGCCGCCGCGGCCGACCTCGACGGCGTCGGCGAACCCGGCCTGAGCCAGCTCAGACGCGATAGCGCCGCCCATGGCGATCAACGCTACCGAGCGCATCTTCGGAAAAGATGGAATTCGCAGGAAGACCACCACATATCCCGGTCGGGACCGAGGTGGCTGGTCAGCGATACTCGTGCGGTGGACTCCGCGGCCGTCACCATCGCTTCGATCGAGATCGCCGATCCCGCGCAGGCCTGGCGGGACGCCGGTTTCACCGTCGACGCCGACGGTGACTGCCGGGTCGGCGGGGTGCGGCTCCGGCTGACCGGACCGGCGTCCGGTGACGGCATCGTGGGCTGGTCGCTGCGCGGGGTGCCCGCCTCGCTGGGCGAGGTCGACGGCATCGCGACCTCCCCGTCGGACGATCCGCCCCCGACGCCGGCCGAGCATCCCAACGGCGTCACGTCGATCGATCACGTGGTGGTGCTGTCGCCGGACCTGGACCGCACCGTCACCGCGCTGCGCGCGCTCGGCGTCGAGCCGCGCCGCGAACGCGAGGGCCGGCTGGCGGGGCATCCGATCCGGCAGGTGTTCTTCCGGTTCGGCGAGGTGATCATCGAGGCCGTCGGCGCCCCGGACACCAGGGCGGAGGGACCGGCCTCGCTGTGGGGCATCACCTACGTCGTCGCCGACATCGACGCCACCGCCGAGCGCTTCGGGGACCGCACCTCGCCGGTGAAGGACGCCGTACAGCCGGGCAGGCGGATCACCACGCTGCGGCACCGCGACTTCGGCATGTCGGTGCGCACCGCGATGATCTCCGCCCCTATCCTCTGACCGTGAGCTCGGAGCCCGTCATCATCCACACCGACGGCGGCTGCCGCCCGAACCCGGGACCCGGCGGCTGGGGTGCGGTGCTGCGGCACCGCTCGCACGTGCGCGAGCTGTACGGCGGTGAGCTCGACACCAGCAACAACCGGATGGAGCTGACCGCGCCGATCATGGCGCTGGAGGCGCTGACCCGGCCGGTGCTGGTGCACCTCTACACCGACAGCACCTACGTGCGCAACGGCATCACCAAGTGGGTGCACGGCTGGCAGCGCAACGGCTGGATGACCGCGTCACGGCAGCCGGTGAAGAACGTCGACCTGTGGCAGCGCCTCCAATCGGCTTGTGCCCGGCACGAAGTCGAGTGGTTCTGGGTGCGCGGGCACTCCGGGGTGGCCGACAACGAGCTGGCCGACCAGCTGGCCACCCGGGGCCTGATGGAGGCGATGGACGGGGCGCTGCGCTAGCGGGCCGAGGGAAATCGCGGCGGGCGCTTCTCCCGGATCGCGGTGTAGCCCTCGACGACGTCGGGTCCGAGAAAGGTCAGCATCTCGTAGGCCGCGGACTGGTCGAACGTCGGGCCCATCGTGCGCAGCCAGTTGTTCAGGGTGCGTTTGGTCAGCCGGATCGCCTGCTGCGCACCGGTGGCCAGCGCGTCGGCGACCCGTAGCGCCTCGTCGAGCACCTGCTCGCGGGGCAGCGCCTTGGCCACCAGGCCGATCCGCTCGGCCTCGACGCCGGTGATCATCTCGCCGGTCAGCAGGTAGTAGCGGGCCTTGGCCATGCCGACCAGCAGCGGCCAGATGATCGCGGCGTGATCACCCGCGGCGACACCGAGTTTGACGTGGCCGTCGCCGATGCGGGCGTCCTCGGCGGCGATCGCGACGTCGGCGAGCAGCGCGGCCACGGTGCCGGCGCCGACGGCCACCCCGTTGATGGCCGAGACGATGGGCTTCTCGCAGTTGATCATGTTGTAGACCAGGTCGCTCATCTCGGCGAGCATGTGCGACACGCGGTCGTAGTCACCGGCCATGCGTTCGACCATCGCCAGGTCGCCGCCCGCCGAGAACGCCTTGCCCGCACCGGTGATCACCGCGACCCGGGTCTGCGGGTCCTCGGCGACGTCGCGCCAGATCCGGGCCAGCTCGGTGTGCATCTCCTCGTCGGCGGCGTTGTACTTCTCCGGCCGGTTCAGCGTGATCAGCAGGACGCCGTTGTCGCGGCGGGTCAGCGTCAGCTGGTTGTAGTCCTCGAAGCCCATGGTGGACAGCCTTGCACCCGGCGCCTTATCCGGTGCGGGAACCGACGGTGACCGTCACCTCGTGGCGCTGACCGCCCCGCTCGAACACCAGCTGCTCGCGTGAGCCGGGGACGGTCCTGCGCAGCGCGGACAGCAGGTCCTCCACCGAGCCGATCCGCTCGCCGGCGAAGCCGACGATGACGTCACCGGGCCGGACTCCCGCGGCCGCGGCGGGCGCGGCGCGGTCCAGTGCGAGCACCAGCGCACCCTCCTCGCTGCGCACCCCCAGCCGGCGGCGCACCGAGGGGCTGATCGGGCTCAGTGACAGCCCCAGGTACGGGTGGCTGACCTCGCCCTTCGTCAGCAGCTGGTCGGCCACGTCCAGCACGGTCGCCGTCGGGATCGCGAAACCGATTGACACCGCGCCCATGTCGGGCGGGATGTAGGCCTCGTTGATCCCGATGACCCGGCCCTCGACGTCCAGCAGCGCTCCGCCCGAGTTGCCCGGGGAGATCGACGCGTCGGTCTGGATCAGGTCCACCAGCGACGCGCTCTGCGTGGCCGCGCCCGGAATGTCGCGGTGCAGGCCCGACACGACGCCCACGGTCACCGAGTTGGAGAACCCGAGCGGGCTGCCGATCGCGATCGCGATCTCGCCGGGCCTCGGCAGGTCGGTGCGGTACTCCGGGACCGGCAGGTTCTTGCGTTCGGTGCGCACCACCGCCAGGTCGGTCACGGTGTCGGTGGCCAGCACCTCGCCCGGTGAGCTGGTGCCGTCCGCGAACTCGATGGTGACCCGGCGGTCGTCACCGACGACGTGGGCGTTGGTGACCACGATGTCGTCGCGCAGCACCACCGCGCTGCCCAGGCCGTCGCGGCGCTGGACCGTGGCCACGCTGGGGCTGAGCCGTTCCACCACGTCGGCGAACCCGGCCGGGGCCAGGGCGCCCGACGGGGTGGGCGCCGCGGTGCTGGTCTCCGTGTCTGCGGTGGTGGTCGGTGCGGCCGACGGCGCCGGTGCGGGCTGCGGGGCGGGGCCGCACGCCGACACACCCACGGCCAGTGCCAGCGCGACGGTGGCAACGGGGATGCGCTTCATGCCTTTTGGTTTACCCCATGCCTTCCCAGCGGACCTCGTCGGGTGATTTGTCCGGCCGCAGCCCCCGCCAACTGGGTTGGCGCAGCCGGTTGTCGGAGGTGCGTTCGCTGTAGCGGACCTCGCCGACGAGCTCGGGCCGCACGAACGTCACGCCCCTGGCGTCCTGGCGCGGCAGCGGGTCGAGGAACGGGCTCTCGTCGGTGTGCAGCGGTTCGAGCGTCGTCTTGAGCTTGTCGAGCTCCTTGTCGGTGAACCCGGTACCCACCCGGCCGACGAACTGCAGTCCACCGTCGACCGGGACCCCCAGCATCAGCGCACCGATCCCGGTGGAGCGGCCGCCCTCGCCGCGGCGCCAGCCGCCGATCACCACCTCCTGGGTGTTCCACAGCTTGTCCTTGATCCACGACTTCGACCGTCGCCCCGGCTGATACGTCGAGTCGAGCTTCTTGGCGACCACACCCTCCCAGCGCTTCGTGCGCGCGTACTCGAGTGCGTCGGCACCGGTGTCGCCGGGCAGTCGGTCCGGCACGATCAGCCCGCCGCCGTCGGCCAGCGCCCCGAGGATCCTGCGCCGGTCGGAGTACTTGGCGCGCAACAGCGGCCGGTCGTCGAGGTGCAGGATGTCGAACGCCCAGAACTCGACCCGGGTGGAGCGGGCGCGGTTCTGCATCTCGCCGAAGCTCGGCACCCCGGACTCGTCGAGCGCGACCGCCTCGCCGTCGAGGATGACGTGATGGTCGGCGAGATCGGCTGCGATGGCCTGGAATTGGGGGAACTCGGCGGTGACGTCGCGGCCGCTGCGCGAGCGCAGCCGCAGCGTGCCGTGGTCGGCGTCGAGGATCATCCGGTAGCCGTCCCACTTGCCCTCGAACGCCCACTGCTTGCTGGTGAGCCGCGCCACCGATCCCTCGGTGGACAGCATCGGCGCGATGTCGCCGGCGTGCGGGCGCTGCTGTTCCTTCATCCGGTGCGCCAGCCAGTTCTTGCCGTCGGTCTGGATCAGCGCGTAGCGGCCGTCGATCGTCGAGCCGTGCAGGGTGATGATCACCTCGCCGCCCTGGCGCTTGCTGTCGGGCGGGACGTCGTTGAACTTCTCGGCCTCGTAGGTGCCGGTGTCCCAGATGATCATCCTGCCGCCGCCGTACTCGCCCTTGGGGATCTCGCCGTGGAAGGTCAGGTATTCCAGCGGATGGTCCTCGGTATGCACGGCGAGGTGGTTCACCGACGGGGTGTCGGGCAGGTTCTTCGGCACCGCCCAGCTGACCAGCACCCCGTCGCGTTCCAGACGCAGGTCGTAGTGCAGCCGGCGGGCGTGGTGCTCCTGGATGACGAACCGGTTGTCCTGCCCCGGTTTCGGGGGTTTGACCGGAACGGGCTCAGGGGTTTTCGCCGCGTCGCGCATGCTGCGGTAGGCGGTCAACCGGTCGGGCACCGGGACCGTCTCGTCCAGCGGCGCCAGCAGGTCGCCCATCTCCTGCACCCGCTCGAGCACCTCGTCGAAGCGCAGGTGGCGCAGCTTCGGATCGGCGATCTCGTCCCACGTGCGGGGCGCGGCGACGGTCGGATGTTCGCGTCCGCGAAGCGAATACGGCGCGATGGTGGTCTTGGCGGCGCTGTTCTGGCTCCAGTCGACGAACACCTTGCCGGTGCGCAGGCTCCTGGTCATCGTCGCGGTGACCTGTTTGGGCATCGTCTGTTCGAGCTGCTGGGCGACACGGCGCGCCAGCACCGACGCACCCCGCGAGCTGATCGGCTCCTCCAGCGGGACATACAGGTGCAGGCCCTTGCTGCCGCTGGTCAGCGGGTAGGTGGTCAGCCCGATGTCGCTGATCAGGTCGCGCACCTCGTGGGCCACCTCGCACAGCTGCCGGAAGGTCACGCCCTCGCCGGGGTCGAGGTCGAACACGATGCGGGTGGCCGGCCCGGGTTTGCGCTCCCCGCCCTCGCCGACGAACCGCCACTGCGGCACATGCACTTCCAGCGCCGCCTGCTGCGCGATCCAGGCCAGTCCCTCGGCGGTGTCGATCAGCGGGTAGGTCGTGGTCCCGGACCGGTGGGTGACCGATGCGCGGTCCAGCCACTCCGGCGCCGACGACGCGAGCTGCTTCTCGAAGAACGACGCCTCCTCGACACCGTTGGGCCAGCGCTTGCGCGTGACGGCGCGGCCCGCGATGTGCGGGATCATCGCCTCGGCGATGCCGACGTAGTAGTCGAACACCTGGCCCTTGGTGGTGCCCGTCGCCGGGTACAGCACCTTGTCCGGGTTGGTCAGCTTCACCCGGCCGAAACGATCCACAGTGAGAACGTATACCCGCTGATAGCGTGGATCCGTGACCAGAATTCTCGCGGCGCTGGCGACCGCGGTGGCGGTGCCGCTGCTGGTGGCCGCGCCGGCGGGCGCGGACCCCGAGGATCTGCTGCCCTACTGCTCGGGCGATCAGACCCCGATCGACACCCACTGCCGCCCGATGGCGCATCAGGAGGTCACGCACGGTTCCGGGCTGGATCCGGATCTGCCGGGCGGGCTGACCCCCGGCGACGCGCCTGTCCTGGGCGGCTAGTTGAGCCGCTCTCCGGTCTTCGGGTGGAACAGGTGCACAGCGCCTTCCGGGTGCCTGCGCAGCCGCACGGTGTCGGCCAGCCGCGGCGCGGTGCGCGGGTTGCAGCGCGCCACCAGTTGCACGTCCGGACCCGCGTGCGTGTACACGTAGGCCTCGCTGCCGAGGTCCTCGACGAGGTCGACGACCGCGGCGACCCCGCCGTCGTCGGAGATCTCCAGCGCCTCCGGGCGGATGCCGAAGGTGACCTCCGACAGGCCCGCCTCGCTGAGCCTGGTCAGCTGGTCACGTTCCAGCGGCAGCGTGGAATCGCCGATCCGCACCCCGTCCGGGGCGAGCGGCACGGTCACCAGGTTCATCGCCGGTGAGCCGATGAACCCGGCGACGAACGCGTTGGCGGGCTTGTCGTACAGGTCGTTCGGGGCGGCGAACTGCTGCAGCTTGCCGCCGCGCAGCACCGCGACGCGGTCGCCCATCGTCATCGCCTCCACCTGGTCGTGGGTGACGTAGACGGTGGTGGTGCCGAGCCGGCGCTGCAGCGCGGCGATCTGGGTGCGGGTCTGCACCCGCAGTTTCGCGTCGAGGTTCGACAACGGCTCGTCCATGCAGAACACCTGCGGTTCCCGCACGATCGCGCGGCCCATCGCGACGCGCTGGCGCTGACCGCCGGACAGCTTGGCGGGCTTGCGGTCCAGGAACTCGGTGAGGTCGAGGATCTTGGCGGCCTCCTCGACCTTGCGGCGGCGCTCGTCGGCGGGCACCCCGCGCAGTTTCAGCGCGAAGCCCATGTTCTCGGCGACGGTCTTGTTCGGGTACAGCGCGTAGTTCTGGAACACCATCGCGATGTCGCGGTCCTTGGACGGCACGCCGACCATGTTCTTGCCGCCGATCTCGATGGTGCCCTCGTCGATCTCCTCCAGCCCGGCCAGCATCCGCAGCGCGGTGCTCTTGCCCGAGCCCGACGGGCCGACCAGCACCACGAACTCGCCGTCGGCGATGTCGAGGTTCAGCGAATCGACCGCAAGCTTGTCCGAACCCTCGTAGATGCAGGAGGCGTTGCGGTAGGTGATTGATGCCATTGAGGGGCTCCTCTACTTGATTGCGCCGAAGGACAGACCGCGGACGAGCTTGTTCTGGGCGAACCATCCGCACAGGATCACCGGCAGCGCGGCCATGGTGGCCGCCGCCGACAGCACCGCCCAGTACTGCCCCTCGCCGGCGATGAAGCCGACGAGGTAGACCGGCATGGTCTGGGCGTTGACCGCGGTCAGGTTGACCGCGAAGAAGAACTCGTTCCAGGCGAAGATCACGCAGATCAACGCCGTCGCCGCGATCCCGGGTGAGACCAGCGGCAGGATCACCTCGCGCACCGCGCGCCACAGGCTGGCGCCGTCGAGGCTGGCGGCCTCGAGCAGTTCGGCGGGCACCTCCAGGAAGAAGGAGCGCATCATCCACACCGCGATCGGCAGGTTCATCGCCGTGTAGAGCACGACGAGCGCCCAGATGTTGTCCAGCAGGCCGATATTCGACACGATCACGTACAGCGGCAGGATGGCCGCGACGATCGGCAGCATCTTGGTGCTCATGAAGAAGAACAGCGCGTCCTGGGTCTTGCGCACCGGCCGCAGCGACAGTGCGAACGCCGCGGGCACCCCGAGCAGCAGCACCAGCAGCGTCGAGATGCCGGTCGCGAACAGCGAGTTCAGCATCGCCGGGCCGATGCCCTGGTTGAACACCTCGCCGTACTGGTCCAGCGTCGGGGTGAAGAACAGTTTCGGCGGGGTGGACGCCGCGTCGGCCTCCCGTTTGAACGACGTCAGCACCATCCAGAACACCGGGAAGAAGAACGCCAGCCCGGCGATCCAGGCCACCACGCCCCACGGGCTGAAGGCGCGCGACTTCTTCTTCCGCTTGATCTCGGGTTCGGTTGTCGTCGTTGTTCTTTCGGCTGTCGTGGTCATCAGGCCGCCTCTTCCTTGCCGGAGAACGATTTGAAGATCAGGCGCAGGGCGAAGCTGGCGATGATGATCGTGAAGACCACCACGACCACGCCCATGGCCGCCGCCTGGCCCATGTCGAAGCCCAGGAAGGCGCGCTGGTAGATGTAGAACGGCAGGTTCGCGCTGGCGATGCCGGGCCCGCCCTGGGTCATCATGTAGATGGTGTCGAAGGTGTTGACCAGATACACCGCACCGAGCACGACGCCCAGTTCGATGAAGCGCCGAAGGTGCGGCAGTGTCAGCTCCCGGAAGAGCTGCAGCGCTCCCGCACCGTCGACTCGGCCGGCCTCCAGGATGTCGCGTGGCATCGACTGGAGGCCGGCGAGGATCAGCAGCATCATGAACGGGGTCCACTGCCAGACCAGCACCACGATCACCATGGTCAGCGGGTACTGGCCGATCCAGTCGACCCGGTCGATGCCGACCAGCGACAGCGCCCAGTTCAGGATGCCGTTGTTCGGGTCCAGGATGGTGGTCTTCCAGATCAGCGCTCCCGCAACGGGTGTGACGAGGAACGGGGTGATCAGCAGCGTGCGCACGACGCCGCGGCCGAGGAAGGCCCGGTCCAGCAGCAGCGCGAGCAGCAGCCCGAGGAACGCCGAGACCAGCACCACCGCGACGATCAGGACCACGGTGTGCCATGCCACCGACCAGAACTGGCTGTCCTTGGCCACGGTGACGTAGTTCTGCAGCCCGACGAACTCCCGCGACCCGGGCCGCACCAGGTTCCACGACAGGGTCGAGTAGTAGAGGGTGAACAAGAACGGCACCTGGGTGACCACGATCATGAAGATCAGGGCGGGCAGCAACGGGCCGCGTCGCCGCCAGCCCTCGGCGCGGCTGACCCCCGCGCCCTGCGACTCCCGGATCCGGCGGACCCGTTCTGCGACGTCGGGATCGGCGACGTCGATCTCAGCGGTTGCGGTCATCACTTCTCCTGATAGGTGCGGCCGACGACCTCGGCGTACTGCTGGGCCTGTTCGAGAGCGTCGTCCACCGACTTCTGGCCGGCGATGGCGGCGCTGATCTGCTGGCTCACCCGGGTGCCGAGGTCCTGGAACTCGGGGATGCCGACGAACTGGATCCCGGTGTAGGGCACCGGTTGCACGGTGGGCTCGTTGGGGGTGGCGTTCTCGATCGAGCGCAGGGTCAGCGGCCCGTAGGACTGCGAGATCTTCTCGTACTCGGGCAGTTCGGTGTAGGTCGACACCCGACTGCCCGGTGGCACCCGCGCCCAGCCCAGCTTCTCGCCGACCAGCTTCATGTAGTCCTTGCTGGTCATCCAGGAGATGAACTTCCATGCGCCGTCGGGGTTCTTGGCGGCCTTCGGGATGCCCAGCGCCCAGGTGTACAGCCAGCCGGAGTCCGGCTTCTCGACGATCGGGGCGGGCAGGTAGCCGATCTTGCCGACCAGGTCGGGGTACTCCTTGGGGTCCTCGAGCACCGACACCGCCGAGGTGGCGTCGTACCACATCGCGGTCTGGCCCTGACCGAACAGGTTGGCGCACTCCTGGAATCCCGTTGCCGCCGCGCCCAGTTCACCGGAGCGGTTGACCAGGTCGACGTAGAAGTTGACGGCCTTGCGCACCTCGGGGCTGGTCAGCTGCGCGTTCCAGTTCTCGTCGAACCAGCGGCCGCCGAAGGTGTTGATCACGGTGTCCAGCGGGGCGAGCACCTCACCCCAGCCGGGCTTGCCGCGCAGGCAGATGCCGGCCCGGTTGGGCGTCTTGAGCGTGTCGGCCCAGCCGGCGACCTCCTGCCAGGTGGGCTGGTAGTCCGGGGACGGGTCCACGGCGATGCCGGCCTGTTCGAAGAGATCCTTGCGGTACATCAGAAACGACGACTCGCCGTAGAACGGCACCGCGTACATGTCGCCCTCGTAGGACAGCGACTCGCGCAGCGACGGGATGAAGTCGTCCTCGTCGTATCCGGGGGTGGCGGCCATGTAGTCGGAGAGGTTGACCAGCCAGCCGTCCTTGGCCCACTGCGGGGTCTCGTAGTTGCTGATCATCACGACGTCGAACTCGCTGCCGCCCATCGCCGTCGACATGGTGATCTTGGCGCGGGCCTGGTTCTCCGACAGCGTGATGAACCTCAGCTTGGTGCCCGGGTTGTCCTTCTCGAACTCCGCCGACAACTGCCGGGCGTCGGTCATCTGGGAGTTCGACACCATGGCGATCGTGACCTGGTCCTCGGAGGCCCCGAGGCTACCCGCGCCCGAGCAGCCGGCGGTCAGTGTCAGCCCCGCCGCGGCCAGACCTGCGGCCCATCTCCGTAGCGCGTTCACTTCATCTCACCTCTCATCGGTCCAATCCCTACTGAGCCAAGAGCCAACGGGCACAGTCGATGTCGCACACCAGCAGCTTGGCGAGCTTGCCCCGCAGGGCGCCGAGGGTGGCCTGATACTTGGCGGCGCCGCTGGAGATCAGCAGCGACTTCTCGCAGTTGCGGATGTCCTCCAGCGGCACCGACACCGCCCGCTCCTGCAGTTCGGTGGCCACGGGCGCGCCGTGCGCGTCGAAGAACCGGCCGCCGATCTCGCCGACGGCGCCGAGCGCGACGAGTTCGTCGAGCATCCGGGTGTCGATGAAGCTGCCCTCGAACAGGGTGGTGGACGTCGAGACCGCGCCGACGCCGAACAGCATCATGTCGGCGCGCCTGCCGGCCTCCAGGGTGCGCGAGATGATCGAGTCGCTGCGCATCGACGCCACGGTCGAGGGATCGGCATACAGCGGCGCGGGTAAACGTAGCGTCGCGGCGCGCAGCGTGTCGGCGCAGCGGGACAGGATCTGCTCGGTGCCGGTCTGGTAGGCGGCGGTCGACATGGCGCCGTCGAGCTGGACCACCGCGCGGCAGCTGGCCACCCCGGGGGTCAACGCGTTGGCGACCGCGACCTGCTCGGGGCCCCAGGTGAAACCGAGGACGTCGTCGGCCGACAGCCGGCGCATCAGCAGCGCGGCCGCGGCGCGGCCCACCGGCGCGAACGACGACGGCCGCGCGGAGTCGTCGGCGCCGTGCCCGGCGATCACCGCCTCGGTTAGGCCGAACCGGCGCTCGAGCTCGCGCTCCTCCTCGGCGTGCAGATCGTCGGTGAGGTCGGGCGGGATCGCGACCTCGATGCGCACCAGCCCCCTGGCCTTGGCGCGGGCGACCAGCCGGCCGGCGGTGGGCCGGGAGACGCCGAGCCGGCCCGCGATCTCGGCCTGGGTCAGGCCGTCGAGGTAGTACATCGTCGCCGCTCGCAGCGCGAGCCGGATGTCCTCGCGGGCGCCGCCGTCGGCCCCTGTCCCAGAACGTGCCCCAGACCGTGTCACTGACCCTGCCACCTTTTCATGCGTGAGCATTTGCTCAGGGGTGCGAGTAGATGCTCATGACGCTAGCATGGGGGTGTGACGCACACAACACCTTCTTCGCGAATGCGGGCCGCCGTCCTCCTCGAACCCGGACGCATCGAACTGCAGGAACGGCCGGTCCCCCGCCCCGACCCCGGCGACGTGCTGATCCGGGTGTCCGCGGTGGGGGTGTGCGGATCGGACACCCACTACTACCGGCACGGCCGGATCGGCGAGTTCGTCGTCGAGGCCCCCCTGGTGCTCGGCCACGAGGCCGCGGGCACCATCGTCGACGTCGGCGAGGGGGTGGACCGCTCGCGGATCGGTCAGCGGGTGTCGATCGAGCCGCAGCGCCCCGACCCGGACTCCGCCGAGACCCGCCGCGGCCACTACAACCTGTGCCCGCACATGCGGTTCTACGGGACACCGCCGGTCGACGGCGCGCTGTGCGACTACGTCACGATCGGCGCGCAGTTCGCGCACCCGGTGCCGGACTCGATGTCCGACGACGCCGCGGCGCTGTGCGAACCGCTGTCGGTGGGCATCGCGGCGACGCGCAAGGCGGGGATCGGCGAGGGCTCCCGGGTGCTGATCGCCGGTGCGGGGCCGATCGGCATCGTGCTGGCCCAGGTGGCGCGCGCGTACGGGGCGACCGACATCGTCGTCACCGATCCGGTCGAGGCCCGCCGCACCCAGGCCCGCTCGTTCGGCGCGACCGAGGTGCTCGATCCGACCGCGGGCCCGCTGCCGGACCTGGGGGTCGACGCGTTCATCGACGCCTCCGGGGCGCCGTCGGCGATCACCGACGGGATCCGCGCGGTGCGGCCGGCGGGCAACGTCGTGCTGGTCGGGCTGGGCGCGGAGACAATGGAACTGCCGGTGCAGGTGATCCAGAACCGGGAACTGGTGCTGACCGGGGTGTTCCGGTACGCCGACACATGGCCGACGGCGATCGAACTGGTCGAGTCCGGCCGGGTCGACCTCGACGCGATGGTGACCGCGCGGTTCCCGCTGGAGCGCACCGCCGAGGCGCTGGACTCCGATCGCACACCGGGTAGCGTCAAGAGCGTGGTGACGGTGTCATGACGCTCGCGACCCCCGGCTACGACCGGTCCGAAATCTCAATCGGGATCGTGCATTTCGGTGTCGGCGGCTTTCACCGCGCACACCAGGCGATGTATATCGACCGGCTGCTGGAGATGGGCCTGGCCCGCGACTGGGGTATCTGCGGTGTCGGGGTGATGCCCGCCGACCGCCGGATGGCCGAGGTGATGGCCGCCCAGGACTGCCGGTACACGCTGCTGCTGGAGAAGCCCGACGGCACCCGCGAGGCCAAGGTGATCGGCTCGATCGTCGACTACCGCTACGCCCCCGACGATCCCGAGTCCGTCGTCGAACTGCTCGCCGCGCCGGACACCCGGATCATCTCGCTGACCATCACCGAGGGCGGCTACACCCTCGACAACCTGCCCGAGGTGAACGTCTTCGGGCTGGTGGCCGACGCGCTGGCCCGCCGCCGCGACCGCGGCCTCGGCTCACCGACGATCGTGTCCTGCGACAACATCGAGGGCAACGGCGAGGTCGCCCGCCACGCGTTCACCACCTACGCCGAGCACAGGCACCCGGGCCTCGGCGAGTGGATCAGCAGCCACACCCGGTTCCCGAACTCGATGGTCGACCGCATCACGCCGGTCACCACACCCGAGGTGATCGAGGTCGTGGCAACCGAATTCGGTGTCGAGGACCGGTGGCCGGTGGTGGCCGAACCGTTCACCTCCTGGGTGCTGGAGGACACCTTCAGCGCCGGGCGCCCGCCGCTGGAGCAGGCGGGGGTGCTGCTGGTCGACGATGTCACCCCCTACGAGCTGATGAAGCTGCGACTGCTCAACGCCGGCCACCAGGCGCTGTGCTACTTCGCCTACCTGGCCGGCTACCGACTGGTGCACGACGCGGCATCGGATCCGCTGTTCGCCGACTTCCTGTTGGCCTACATGGACGACGAGGCGACCCCCACGCTCAAGCCGGTGCCGGGCATCGACCTGCCCGACTACAAGCGCACCCTCATCGAGCGGTTCGCCAATCCGGGCGTGAAGGACACCATCGCACGGTTGTGTTTCGGATCCTCGGACCGGATCCCGAAGTGGCTGCTGCCGGTGATCCGGGAGAACCTGAAAACCGGTGCGCCGATTCGGCGTTCGGCCGCGGTGGTGGCCAGCTGGGCCCGCTACGCCGAGGGCGTCGACGAGCAGGGCGAGCCGATCGACGTGCAGGACTCGCTGGCCGACACCCTGGTGCCGCTGGCCCGCAGCCAGCGTGCGCACCCGACCGCGTTCATCGAGAACACCGCGCTGTTCGGCGATCTCGCGCAACACGAGCGGTTCGTGCGGGAGTACCTGTGGGCGCTGGACTCGCTGCACCGCGACGGCGCGCGCGCCACCCTGGAGGCGTTGCGCTGATGAGGGCACTGGTGATCGGCGAGGCGCTGATCGACATCGTCGAGCGCGCAGGCGAGGTCGACGGTGGCGGCGGCAACGAATACGTCGGTGGCAGCCCGCTCAACGTCGCGGTCGGGCTGGCCCGGCTGGGCCGCGCCGTCGACTTCCTCACCCACATCGGCACCGACGCCCGCGGGCGGCGGATCGCCGACTACGTCAAGGCCTCCGGGGCGCGACTGGTCGCCGGCAGCACCACCGCGGCGCGGACACCGACCGCACGGGCGATGCTCGACGAACACGGTTCGGCGCGCTACGAGTTCGACATCGACTGGCAGCTGTCGGGCACCCCGGAGGTGCGGCCACCGCTCGTCGTGCACAGCGGATCGATCGCCACCGCACTGGAACCGGGCTGCCGCGCCGCCGCCGCGCTAGTGGACACGTACCGGACGTCGGCGACGGTGACGTTCGACCCCAACGTGCGCCCCGCGCTGATCACCGACGACGACTCGGTGCGCGGGCGCATCGACCGGCTCATCGAACGCGCCGATGTGGTCAAGGCCAGCGACGAGGACATGCGCTGGATCGACGCCGACCGCTCCCCCGAGGACATCGCGCGCACGTGGCTGTCGCTGGGCCCGTCGATCGTGGCGGTGACGATGGGCGACCGGGGCGCGTTCGCGGTGTGCGCGGCGGGTGAGGTGCGGGTGCCGGCGTTCCCGGTGGACGTCGTCGACACCGTCGGCGCCGGCGACGCGTTCATGACCGGGCTGATCGACGCGCTGTGGACGCTGAACCTGCTGGGCGCCGACCGTCGCCGCGACCTGGCCCGGATCAGCATCGAGACACTGACGGACGTGATCCGCACCGCCGCGATGTCGTCGGCGCTGACGGTCGCGAAAGCCGGCGCTCAACTCCCTGACCGCACAACCCGCGATGAGGCGCTCAAATCGGCCATACTGGGCTGATGCGTTCCATATGGAAGGGTTCGATCGCGTTCGGCCTGGTGAACGTGCCGGTCAAGGTCTACAGCGCGCAGCAGGACCATGACGTCAAGTTCCACCAGGTGCACGCGAAGGACAACGGACGCATCCGCTACAAACGCGTGTGCGAGGTCTGCGGTGAGGAGGTCGAGTACCGCGACATCGCCAAGGCCTTCGAATCCGACGACGGCCAGACGGTGATCATCACCGACGAGGACATCGCCTCGCTGCCCGAGGAACGCAGCCGCGAGATCGAGGTGCTGGAGTTCGTCCCGGCCAGCGACATCGACCCGATGCTGTACGACCGCAGCTATTTCCTCGAGCCCGAGGGTAAGTCCACGAAATCCTATGTGCTGCTGACCAAGACGCTCAAGGAGACCGACCGGGTCGCGATCGTGCACTTCGCGCTGCGCAACAAGACGCGGCTGGCGGCGCTGCGGGTGCAGGACTTCAGCAAGCGCGACGTGATGGTGGTGCAGACGCTGCTGTGGCCCGACGAGATCCGTGATCCCGATTTCCCGGTGCTGGACAAGGAAGTCGAGATCAAGCCGGCCGAGCTGAAGATGGCCGCGCAGGTGGTCGACTCGATGACCGACGACTTCAACCCGGACCGCTACCACGATGAGTACCAGGAGCAGCTCAAGGAGCTGATCACCGCGAAACTCGAAGGCGGCGAAGCGTTTATTACCGAGGAGCAGCCGCAGGAGCTCGACGAGACCGAGGACGTGTCCGATCTGCTGGCCAAACTGGAGGCCAGCGTGAAGGCCCGCCGCGAGGCCAAGAAGGCACCGGCGAAGAAGTCCGCCGACAAGTCACCGGCCAAGAAGTCGCCTGCGAAGAAGGCGGCCAAGAAGACACCGGCCAAGAAGGCCGCATCCAAGAAGTGACCGCCCCGGTCTAGTCCAGATCGTCGTCGGCCACCGCGATCGTCACCCTCGCACGGTCGTACGGGGTCTCCATCGGATGGTAGATCTGGAAGCCCAGGCCACCGTTGAGGGCGAACAGCAGGAAGTTGTCCTCACCGACGAAACCCTCGTCCGGCGTGTAGGTGATGACGTTGCCGACGATCGACACACTGCCGTTGGCGGGCAGGTAGTCGGGATGCAGCGTGTAGATGATGGTCTCCCCGTCGGCGTCGGTGGCGGGCAGCTCACCGATCGACACCGGGCCCGCACCCGCAGCGACCTCGAGGCTGATCTCGTCGGCGCCGATGTCCGGGCCACGGTTGGCGAACGTGGCGTTCACCTGGCGGCGCGTCCAGGCCAACACACCCCACAGCAGTGCGTTCTCCAGCGGCGACCCGGGACCGACGACCGGTTCGAAGAACGTGACGACGAGGTCGACCGTCGCGGCGAACAGCGCCGCCGGGACGGCGAGCAGCCTCATCACCGGGCTGGGCGCCGCCGGGATCGGGACCATCACCGGCTCCTCGACCGCCACCGCCAGAGGTGCGACGGAGTCCACCGGCGGGTCCACGCGGCGGACCGCGGCACCGACCGCGGGGACATCTTCGGCGACGGCCTCGGCAGCGGCGTCACCGGGGTACTCGGCCGGTTCGTCATCGTCGACCACCACCCCGGACTCGACCTCGGGCTCGACGACGTGCCGCGCAGCGTCCCTGACGCGCACCGGGTCCGGCGCCGGCTCGCTCGGCACCTCGGGTTCCCCAGGCTCCTCGAGCTCCGGCTCCTCGGGCTCGAACTCGTCTAACTCGTCCAAGTCGGCCTCGGCCGACTCCGGCTCGTCAGGTTCGTCCTGCTCGACCGACTCTTCCGGCTCGGCCGGTGGGACCGTGTCCGTCACCGACCCGTCGTCGGCGGGCGTCGACTGCGATTGGGTGCTGCCGTCGGTCGCCGAGCCGGTGTCGTCGGCTGCCGCCAGGCCGGGCTGTGCGACCGCGACGCCGACACCCAGCGCCACCGCGAGTGCCGCGACGCGGCCGATGTAGTTGGCAGATCCCATGATGTTCCCGTCCTGTTCGAGGCCGTTCGAGGTGGCCGCGCTTGCGTTCGCAAGAAGCTACGGGCGAAGGCCGCTCGGGGAACCCGGATTTTCCCTACACATGCGTAAATTTTCGCCGTGCGGATAATCCGGTCGGCGAATTAGAACGTGTTTCAGTTAGTCTCGCCCGGACGGGAAGGGAGTCGATGGTGATTCTGGACAGGTTCCGGCTCGACGATCAGGTCGCGGTGGTCACCGGCGCGGGGCGCGGACTGGGCGCCGCCATGGCGCTCGCGTTCGCCGAGGCCGGTGCGGACGTGGTGATCGCGTCGCGCACCAAGGCGCAGCTCGAGGAGGTCGCCGAGCAGATCGGCGGCGTGGGCCGGCGCGCGCACATCGTGGTGGCCGACCTCGCACATCCGGAGGACACCGCCAAACTCGCCGACGAGGCGGTGGAGGCGTTCGGCCGGCTGGACATCGTCGTCAACAACGTCGGCGGCACCATGCCCAACGCGCTGCTGAACACGTCGACCAAGGACATGCGTGACGCGTTCACCTTCAACGTGGCCACCGCGCACGCGCTGACCACCGCCGCGGTGCCGCTGATGCTGGAGCACTCCGGCGGCGGCAGCATCATCAACATCACCTCGGCGATCGGCCGGCTGGCCGGCCGCGGGTTCGCCGCGTACGGCACCGCCAAGGCCGCGCTCGCGCACTACACCCGGTTGGCCGCCCTCGACCTGAGCCCGCGCATCCGGGTCAACGCGATCGCCCCGGGCTCGATCCTGACCTCGGCGCTCGACGTCGTCGCCTCCAACGACGAGCTGCGCGAGCCGATGGAGAAGGCCACCCCGCTGCGCCGGCTGGGCCAGCCCGAGGACATCGCCGCCGCGGCGGTCTACCTCGCCTCCCCGGCGGGCGGCTATCTCACCGGCAAGGTTCTGGAGGTCGACGGGGGCCTGACGTTCCCCAACCTGGAGATGCCACTCCCCGACCTGTGACCCGACCCATGACCCGAGCTGTGACGAAGCGTTAGCCGGGAAACCGCCGGTAAGAGTTGTACGCTGTCGCTGAGGTCGGGATGGCCCGATAACCGAAGGATGTGTGTATGGGGACCACGATTCGTTTTCTCGCTCCGGTGATCGCCGCTGGGGGTGTCGCGGCAGCGCTCGCTTTGGCTCCGATGGCCACGGCCCAGGACCTCCCCAAGTGTGTCGACACCGGCGGCGCGGAGGCGCTCGGCGGCAGCACGACCGAGTGCGCGACGCCCGGCAACGTGTCGATCGACGCCACCCCTGCCGAGCAGGAGTTCGTCGGCCCGTGGGGCAACATGTGGGGCGGCGAGGGCTTCTTCTTCCCGTGATCCGGTGGGCCTGGGTGACGCTGCCCGCCGCTGCGGCGGCGGTTCTTCTCGCGCCCACGGCAGGGGCGGCGCCCCAGTGCACCACGACCGCACCCAACACCACGCAGTGCCACACCAACGGCAGCTCGCAGATCGTCACGTCACCGTCGATCACGACGAACCAGACCTGGGCCAGCTGGCCGTGGGGCGGCGCGATCGTGATCAACCTGGGCGGTAAGTAGCAGGTTTCGGGCTACCGAACTTTTGTATTCGCTCTACCGGATAAAGTAGCCGCGTGATTCCGAGCGGCTACCGCAGCGACGAGACACGCACCCGCCCGGGCTGGTTGCTGCTCGGGCCGGCGTTCGTCGCCGCGATCGCCTACGTCGACCCCGGCAACGTCGCGGCCAACGTCAGCGCGGGCGCGCAGTTCGGCTTCCTGCTGGTGTGGGTGATCGTCGCGGCCAACGCGATGGCCTGCCTGGTGCAGTACCTGTCGGCGAAACTCGGGCTGGTCAGCGGGATGTCGCTGCCGGAGGCGGTCGGGTCCCGGATGCGTCGGCCGACGCGGCTGGCCTACTGGCTGCAGGCCGAGCTCGTGGCGATGGCAACCGATCTCGCCGAGGTGGTGGGCGGGGCGATCGCGCTGTATCTGCTGTTCGACCTGCCCCTGCTCGTCGGCGGCGTCATCACCGGCGTGGTGTCGCTGCTGCTGCTGATCATCAAGGACCGCCGCGGACAGGGCATGTTCGAGCGGGTCATCACCGGCCTGCTCGCCGTCATCGCGGTCGGCTTCCTGGCCAGCCTGGTCGTGTCCGCACCCCCGGTCGGCGAGGTCGCGGGCGGGCTGGTGCCGCGGTTCGCCGGCACCGAGAGCGTGCTGATCGCGGCGGCCATGCTGGGCGCGACCGTCATGCCGCACGCGGTGTACCTGCACTCCGCGCTGGTCCGCGACCGGCACGGGCACCCCGACGCGGGCCCGGCGCGGCGCCGGCTGCTGCGCGTCACCAAATGGGACGTCGGGATCGCGATGGTCATCGCCGGCGCGGTCAACCTGTCGATGGTGCTGGTCGCGGCGACCAACCTGCAGGGCAGGAACCTGACCGAGTCGATCGAGGGCGCGCACGCCGCGGTCGGTGACACGCTCGGTTCGACGGTCGCGCTGCTGTTCGCGATCGGGCTGCTGGCGTCGGGGCTGGCGTCGTCGTCGGTGGGCGCGTACGCCGGCGCGATGATCATGCAGGGCCTGCTGCACAAGAACATTCCGCTGCTGGTGCGACGGCTGGTCACGCTGCTGCCCGCGCTGGTCATCCTCGCGATCGGCGTCGACCCGAGCCGCGCGCTGGTGCTGTCGCAGGTGGTGCTGTCGTTCGGGATCCCGTTCGCGCTGATCCCGCTGATCCGGCTCACCGGGGACCGCGCGCTGATGGGTGAGGACACCAACCACCGGGTGACGACGGCGCTGGGCTGGCTCGTCGCCGCACTGATCAGCGCGCTGAACGTCGTGCTGATCTACCTGACCGTGGCGGGCTGAGCGCGGACGCCGTTTGTGCATCTGGCGACGCTTCGCGCGCCCGAACCGTCGTCAGATTCACAAACGAGCGGCATATGGCAGCCTGACTTCGTGCACCGGTACTTCGCCTACGGGTCGAACCTCAACGTGGCACAGATGGCGGCCCGCTGCCCGGACGCGATCAACCCGACGCCCGCGCGACTCGACCACCACGACTGGCTCATCAACCAGCGCGGTGTGGCCACCGTCGAACCGTTCCACGGCTCGGTGGTGCACGGGGTGGTGTGGCAGCTCAGCGACCGCGACCTCAAGGTGCTCGACAGCGCCGAGGGCGTCCCGGTGCGCTACCGCCGCGACCGGCTCACCGTGCACACCGACGACGGGTCCACCGACGCCTGGGTGTACATCGACCACCGCGTCGAACCCGGCCCGCCCCGGCCCGGATACCTGGAGCGCATCATCGACGGCGCGCTGCACCACGGGCTGCCGCCGCGCTGGGTGGACTTCCTGCGGCGCTGGGACCCGGCGCACTGGCCACAGCGCCCCGAGTACCCGGACATCCCTGTCCCGCAGACGCTTTCGGATCTGCTGGCCCAGCCGGGCGTCGTGGAGACCTGCACGCTGCGGTCGCGGTTCGGGTTTTTGGCGATCCACGGCGGCGGCCTGGAACAGATGACCGATGTGATCGCCCTGCGCGCCGCCGACGCCGCGGGCGCGTCGGCGTACGTGGTGCACCACCCCGACCACTACCCGCACCACCTGCCGTCGTCGCGGTATCTGGCCGCCGAATCCGCCCGGCTGGCAGAGTTCCTCGACCACGTCGACGTGGTGGTGTCGCTGCACGGGTACGGCCGGATCGGCCGCAGCACCCAGCTGCTCGCCGGTGGCGGCAACCGTGAGCTGGCCCGTCACCTCGCCCGGCACGTGCAGGTGCCCGGCTATCACGTCGTCACCGATCTGGACGCGATTCCCCGCGAGCTGAGGGGCCTGCACCCCGACAACCCGGTCAACCGAACCCGTCGCGGCGGAGTGCAACTCGAGTTGACCCCGAGGATCCGCGGAATCAGCCCGCGCAGCCAGCTTCCCGGCGACGACGGACTCACCCCGGCGACGTCGGCGCTGGTCCAGGGTTTGGTGGCGGCCGCGCACTCCTGGGAACTACGCTCGGCGTGATGCGCATCGCCGCCGTCGCCGTCCTCGCCCTCCTCCTGGCCCTCACCGCGGTCCGCACCCCACCGGCCCACGCGCAACCGTCGTCCGTCGAGACGGCCGCCGGATTCGCACCGGACACCCACGTGCGCGTCGCGCGCATCACGAAACCCTTTGTCGCCGCGACTGTTCTGCAACTCGTCGACGAGGGCCGGATCGACCTCGACGCATCCGTCGAGCACTATCTGCCCGGCCGCATCCGCGGTGAGGGCATCGACGCCTCCCGCATCACCGTGCGCCAGTTGCTGCGCCACCAGAGCGGCCTGCCCGAGTACTTCGACGACGTCACCGAGGTCCCACAGCTTCCGGTGACCGGTGAGCGGTTGCTCGACATGGCGCTGTCCCGCCCCGCGCAGTTCGAACCCGGCACACAGATGCGCTACACCAACTACGTCGTCGCCGGGCTGCTGATCGAGAAGGTCACGGGCAGGCCGGCGGCGGATGAGGTCACCGCGCGAATCATCCTGCCGCTGGGCCTGTTCGACACCTACTTCCCCGCCCCCGGGGACCGCGGGCTGCGCGCGCCATTCGCCCGCGGCTACGAACTCGTCGACGGCCGGCGCACCGACGTCACCGACTTCAACGCCTCGGCCGCGGCGATGTCGGGCGATCTGGTGTCGACCAACGAGGACACCACCGCGTTCCTCACCGCGCTGCTCGACGGCGAGGTCGTGCCGCCGGCGCTGCTGGAGGAGATGATGCGGACGGTCCCGATGCCGGACGGCGAGGGAGTCCTCGACTACGGGCTCGGCCTGGGCCGGATCGCGCTGCCGTGCGGGGTGACGGCATGGGGGCACGCAGGCGATATCCCCGGCTATCACAGCTTCGTCGCGAAAACAGTTGACGGTCCTGCGATCTCGATGACGCTGACGCAGGAGCCGGCGGCGGACTCACCGGCGGCCGACCCGCGCGGCGACGTGCTCACCGCGCTGTACTGCCCCTAGACGCCCTCGAGCGTCGCGTCGGCGACCGCGGCGACGACGTCACCGACGTCGTGGCGGGACTGCCACGCCCGGCGCTGCCGGGTCGCACCGTTGCCGGTCTCGGCGAGGCGGTGCAGTTCGTCGACGACGAGGTCGTAGTCGCCGACGGCCTCGAGCGCGGGCCGCAGACGGTCGACGAAGCGGTCGAGCAGGTCCCGCGCGGGGATGGTCTGGTGGCTGTCCAGCAGGTCGACCGCGTCGCCGTCGACACCGTCGCGCGCGGACTTCCAGTACGCCGCGGACAGCGCGTGCGGGGCGATCGGCGGGACCGGTTCGCGGCGGCGTTCGTCGTCGAGCGCCGTCATCACCGCGGCGCGGACGAGCGCGGCCAGCAGCACGGTGTCGGCGACGGTGGCGGGCACGTCGGCGACGCGGACCTCGACGGTCGGGAAGTTGCGCGACGGGCGTACGTCCCAATAGACCATCCCGTCGTCGAGCATGGCGCCGGCGTGCTGCAGCATCGCCACGGTGGCGTCGTACTCGTCGACGGAGTCGCAGTGCGGCGGCGGGCCCGCGCTGGGCCAGCGCGCCCACAACACGCTGCGCCAGCTGGCGTGGCCGGTGTCGGCGTTGCGGTAGATGGCGGAGTTGGCGCTCAGCGCCAGCAGGGTCGGCAGCCAGGGCCGCAGCCGGTTGCTGACCCGGATCGCGGCCTCCCGGCTGGGCACCGCGACGTGCACGTGGCAGCCGCAGATGCCCTGCTCGTGGGCGATCATCCCGAACCGCTCGCCGATCTCGCGGTAGCGGGGGGTGTCGGTGAGCGGGAACTCGCGCGGCAGGGTGGGCGGCAGCCCGGCGGCGAGCAGTCGCGCACCGGCCGCGGTGGCGGAGTCGGCGGCCACACGGCGCAGCCGGCTCAGCTCCGCGCGCAGGTCGGCGGTGGAGCCGACGGCCTCGGTGGCGGTCTCGACCTGGCAGGTGGTCAGCTCGAGCTGCAGTTCCACCCCTCGGTCGGCGGCCTGCTGCGCGACGGCGGCGTTGCGCGCGACCGGTTCACCGCTCGCGGGATCGACGAGCAGGAACTCCTCCTCGACGCCGAGCGTGGGGTGTGTGGCCATGATCTTTCGGCCTTTCCGGCTTGAAATATTGATCCGGCCCGTCGGAACGTTCCACGACGGGCCGGATCGGGCAGCAAGTCTTTTCCAGGTTCGAGGCGGCGTCCTCGTTGACGCCGGCGGCACATGTATTGCCCCGCCGCGGCGGGTGCCAAACATACGATTCGCAGATGACCAGACCGTGGCGGTTCGGCGTCGGGATTCAGGCGGCGCGGCGGCAGAAGTCGGTGCAGGACTGGGCCCGTCGTGTCGAGGACATGGGCTACGACATCGTCCACGTGCCCGATCACCTGTACGCACCGGCGCCGTTCCCGATGATGACCGCGATGGCGACGGCCACCGAGCGGCTGCGGGTCGGGACGTTCGTGCTCAACGCCGGGTTCTACCGGCCTGCGCTGCTGGCGCGGGAGGCCGCGACACTGCGCGACCTTAGCGGCGGACGGCTCGACCTGGGCCTCGGGGCGGGCTACGTGAAGGAGGAGTTCGAGCAGGCCGAGCTGGCGTTCCCGTCGCCGGGGCGGCGGGTGGCGTGGCTGGGGCACGTCACCGGGCACATCCGCGAGCACGTGCCCGACGTGCCGGTGCTGATCGCGGGCAACGGCGACAAGCTGCTGACGCTGGCCGCGCAGCGGGCCGACATCATCGGGCTGACGGGCGGGGCGCCGATCACCGGTGACCACGATCCGCTGGCCGACCGGATCGCGTTCGTGCGGGCCGCCGCCGGGGAGCGGTTCGCGGATCTGGAGCTGAACCTGTCGGTGACCGCGATGCCGGTGGCCGGCTCGGGGCGGCCCGACCTGTCGATCCCGCGGCGGTTCCTGCCCGGGCTGTCGGACGAGCAGATCCTGGCGACGCCTGCGGTGCTGTCCGGGTCGACGCGGGACATGGCCGACACGATCCGCCGCTACCGCGACGAGTACGGCATCACCTACATCACGGTGCAGCAGCCGCACGCCGAGGCGTTCGCGAAGGTGATCGCCGAGCTACGGTAGGCCGCCGGCCGGGCGGTAAGCTTCCAAACCGTTGCCCTCGTAGCTCAGGGGATAGAGCACGGCTCTCCTAAAGCCGGTGTCGCAGGTTCGAATCCTGCCGGGGGCACCAGCTCAGCGCATGTTTTCGCAGATGACGGGCAATTTCCGGGCGATAAAGGGGTCCACGGTGCCGTCAGACGACCATCGCGAGTACATCAAGAAGATCGTCGACGCCGCCCCTCCGCTCACGCCCGAGCAGCGTGCCCGTCTCCGCGAATTGCTGCGCCCCGTAGCGGTGCAGCCGCCCGTCAACCGGGAGCGCGACCCGCGTTGAACAGCTCGGCCTCGACTGCCGCAGGGTCGGTCGGGTTCTGTTCGTGGCAGAAGATGAGATACCGGCGGTAAAGCTCGCTGGGCCAGTCGGCGTTACCTGCCTTCGGTCCGAACACGCCGCGCTCACGCAATGCGATAGCCACCCGCCTGTCGAGGATCAGCGGTCGCAGCTCGGCATCCGGGTCGCGGTAGCCCGAGAAGAACAGGAACTTGGTGAAGTAGGCCGGTCCCATGAACTTCGTCTGATTCGGGCCGCCCGCCAATAACGACTCGTAAGCCGCGACCGGGCCATCATCAGCGAGGACCGCAGCAGCGCGGCGCAAGTTGTCCTCCACGGTGTCGGCGTTGGCCGTGAAGGCGCGGACCAGGCGGCCTATCGACATGCGAGCGGTGAAACCGACGCCCCACACGTAGGCGGCGACTGCCGTGTGCAGCTCGCGGTGCTCGGACTCGGTGGCCGCGATGTCGAACACGCCGCTGCGGGAAAGCCAGCGATAGCCGCGTGCATCGGGTTCGGACTGATCGAGCTGCGGCGGCCAGAAGTGCGCCAGCTCGCCAGTGAAGTATCGCGTCCACCATGCCGACCGATACTTCGCCCAGTTGTCGTACGCCAGTTCTTCCCCCGCGTCTGTCATGGGCGAGAGTATGCAGGATCGCACCGACGCTCAGCACCCGGTCATTCAGACGGGTCGCGAAGTCATAGACCCGAGCACTGCTTGTGATTCAGGAGGCGATAAATGGTATTTGTCAGTGACATTGTGTTTGGCTGACACCCCGACACCGTCGAGTTCATTACGAAGTTGTTCGGACCGACGCGAACGGGAGCAATCAGCGTCCATCAGAGCGGGAGGAAGTTGTGTGACGATCCCCGACTTCCAGACGCTGATGCGTCCGGTACTTGCCCACCTAGCCGACGGCGAGGTTCATCGTTCGCGGGATGTCATCGAGGCGATGGCCGACCAGTTCGGCCTTACCCCCGAAGAGCGGGCCGAGAAAGTGCCGAGCGGACAAAAGCGGATCGACAACCGGGGCGGATGGGCGATGTCCTATCTAAGTCAGGCGGGACTCATCGAGCGGCCTGGACGCGGGCTGGTGACGATCTCCGACGAGGGCCGCGCCGCGCTCGACAAGTACCCCGAGCGGATCGACATGAAGGCTCTGGAGGCGTATCCGGCGTATCTAGAGTTCCGTGACCGCAAGCGAGACCGTCCCGCCGACGACGGCCAAGGAACCGAGAAGCCGTCGATCTCCGAGGAAGACTCAAGTACGCCCAACGATCTAGCCGAGCGCGCGGAGCGGATCAACCGGGCAGCAGTGGAAAGCGAAGTATTGGCCGCTGCGCTCAAACTGTCGCCGACCGGCTTCGAGGAACTGGTCGTTCGGCTGCTCGATCGCATGGGTTACGGGCGTGCGCGCGGGTCAGCTCACCGAACCGCCCCATCCGGTGATGGCGGCATCGACGGCATCATCAGCCAGGACCCGCTCGGGCTAGACCGCATCTACATTCAGGCCAAGCGGTACACCGACACACCGGTCGATAGACCACAAATTCACGGCTTCGCTGGGGCCTTGCTTTCCAAGCAGGGCGACCGCGGGGTGTTCATCACAACATCGCGGTTCACGAAAGGTGCCCGCGAAGAGGCCGAGCGGATCAACGCCCGCATTGAACTTATAGGGCTCTTCGCAGTTGAGGGTGTAGGACGGTCAACTGTTTTCGGCCGGTGATTGGGGTATCTGGTTGACTGGGGGCGTGCCGGAGAAGAAGCGGAAGCTTAAGAGGAAGAGCGGGGTGCCGGGG